>Ga0055481_10000148_pt1 | contig 19876 bp, 12 predicted proteins | sample Muzzi_PWC_D2_FD_57936 | JGI IMG/M metagenome (GOLD analysis project Ga0055481, IMG submission 57936) | Wetland microbial communities from San Francisco Bay, California, USA, that impact long-term carbon sequestration - Muzzi_PWC_D2 | ecosystem: Environmental > Aquatic > Marine > Wetlands ... | reverse complement strand
GCGCGTGCGGACGCTGTCCAGGGCTAGCCAGGATCGCGTCGCGGATTCGAGCGGCATGGCCGGCGAGACGCTGAACGCGATTTCGACGGTGCAGGCATTCACGATGGAGGACTTGCAGACCACACGTTTCGGCGAAGCCGTCAGGTTGGCGTTCGAGACTGCCGTGCGCCGAATTCGGGTGCGCGCCTTGCTCACCGCCATCGCCATCCTGTTCATCTTCGGTGCGATTACCTTCGTGTTGTGGATAGGCACCCGGTCGGTCATGGCTGACGAGATGAGCGGCGGCCAGCTTGGCCAGTTCCTGCTATATGCGATCTTTGCCGCAGCTGCCTCGGCCGGGCTGAGCGAGATGTGGGGCGAAGTGCAGCGCGCCGCCGGCGCGATGGAGCGACTCGCCGAGTTGTTGCAGTCGAAACCGGCCATCGTGGCGCCAGAGAATCCGGCCGCGCTTCCCGAGCCGAGTCTCGGCCGCATTACCCTGGACAAGGTTTGCTTTCGCTATCCGTCGCGACCCGACAGTCTGGCGATTGACTGCATCAATCTCGACGTGGCGAGCGGCGAGACGCTGGCGATCGTGGGCCCGTCCGGCGCCGGCAAGAGCACGCTGTTTCAGCTATTGCTGCGGTTTTACGACCCGGAGTCGGGCAGAATCGAGATGGATGGCGTCGACATCAGTACTGCGGCGCCGGAGGCCGTGCGTGCGCACATCGGCCTCGTTCCGCAGGAAACCGTAATTTTCGGAACAACGGCCAGCGAAAACATCGGCTATGGCAGGCCCGGAGCCAGCGATGCGGAAATCCGGGCCGCAGCGGAAGCCGCCGCCGCGGATGAATTCATCCGTCAGTTACCCGATGGCTACGAGACTTTCCTCGGCGAGCGCGGCACGCGGCTTTCCGGTGGCCAGCGGCAACGCATCGCCATCGCACGCGCGATCCTCAAGGATCCGCCGATCCTGTTGCTGGACGAGGCGACGAGCTCGCTGGACGCTGCAAGTGAGAGAGTCGTTCAGGAAGCGATGGAAAACCTGATGCAGGGACGCACGACGATCATCATCGCACACCGGCTCGCCACCGTTCTCAAAGCGACCCGCATCGTTGTCCTGGACCGCGGCAGGATCGTCGACATCGGCTCGCACGACGAGCTCGTCCGGCGCGACTCGCTGTATGCAAGACTGGCGGAGCTGCAATTCGGCGAAGCCGGCTAGCGGACGAAGTCCTTCTCGCGCAATTTTGCGTTGGCGGCGGCCAGCCTGGCGACCGGTACGCGCGGCCCCGAACACGACACGTAGCTGAGCCCGACATGGTGGCAGAAACGAATGGTCTGCGGATGTCCGCCCTGCTCGCCACAAATTCCGATCTTCAGGTCCTCACGCACCGCCCTGCCGCGGCTCACGGCCATTTCGATCAGCTGGCCGACACCCTTGATGTCCAGTACTTCGAAGGGGTTGTCCTGAAGTATCCCTGACTCGTTGTACATGGGCAGAAATTTGTTCTCCGCATCCTCGCGCGAAAACGAGAACACGGCCTGCGTGAGATCGTTCGTGCCGAACGAGAAGAATTCGACATTGGCCGCCAGGTGCTGCGCCCGGGTGCAGGCGCGAACCGTCTCGATCATCGTGCCGAATTTGAAGTGAAGCTCCTGGCCAGACTCTTTCTCGAGTTTGGTGGTCAACTCGTCGACCGTGGCTCGCACATGGCTGAGTTCCTGGGCGGTAATGACTTGCGGCACCATGATCTCGGGGGAGACGTCGATGCCATTTTTCACGCACTCCGCCGCCGCTTCGAGAATCGCCTGGATCTGCATCGCGTAGATTTCCGGGTACGTTATACCGAGCCGCACACCGCGATGCCCGAGCATCGGGTTGGTCTCCTGCAACTCACGTACCTTCTGCAGCATGCGTTCCTTTTTGATCAGGGCGTCATTGACGTGCTCCTCACTGAGCTCACCGGATGTATCCGGCAATGGCGGCACATCCGAGATCGAAGCGATCGCGACACGGCGGCCTCTCACGACGTCCCTGTATATACGCAGTGTGTGGATCTGATCGAGCAGATCGTTTTCCGTCGGCAGGAATTCGTGCATCGGCGGGTCCAGCAGACGTACCGTGACCGGATCGGGCGACATCACCGTGAAAAGCTTGATGAAATCCGCCCGCTGTATGGGCAGCAACTGTCCGAGCGCTTCTTTCCGGTCCTCCTCGGTGTTTGCGAGGATCATATCGATCACGATGGGCAGGCGGTCGCTGGCGTTGAACATGCGCTCGGTGCGGCAGAGCCCGATACCCATCGCGCCATACTCGCGTGCCCGTTGGGCGGCTTCCGGCGTGTCGGCATTCGCCATCACCTTGAGTTCCGCCGTTTCGTCGGCCCATCCGAGCACGATCCTGAGATCATCGCTGAAGTGTGGCGGCAGGGTTGGTATGGCGCCCAAGTAGACCTCACCCGTGGCGCCATCCAGCGTGATCACATCGCCTTCGTGGATGATGTGCTCGCCGACAATTGCGCGGCGCAGCGCGACATCGACGACGATACCTTCGGCACCGGCGACACAAGGCTTACCCATACCGCGGGCAACCACCGCCGCGTGCGAGGTCTTGCCGCCGCGGCTGGTCAGAATGCCCTCGGCTGCAAAGAAGCCGTGGATGTCTTCCGGGCGCGTCTCTTCGCGAACCAGGATCACTTTCTCGCCTTCATTACCGAGCTTCTCGGCCAGGTCCGCGTCGAAGACGCATTTACCGGCGGCAGCGCCGGGCGATGCCGGCAGGCCGGTCGCAACGGCCCTTGCCGTGCTTTCGGGGTCGAGCCGCGGATGCAGCAACTGTTCCAGCAGCTCGGGATTAATCCGCAGCAGCGCCTGGTCCCGGGTGATCAGTTTCTCCTCGACCATATCGACCGACGTCTTGACCATTGCAGCCGCATTCATTTTGCCATTTCGCGTCTGCAGGCAATACAGCGTGCCCTTTTCGATCGTAAACTCGTAATCCTGGACTTCTTTGTAATGCGACTCGAGCTTGTTCCGCAGCTCGACGAGCTGCTTGTACTGCTGCGGCATTTCCTTTTCCATTTCCTGCAACGGCTTCGGCGTGCGAATGCCTGCGACGACGTCTTCGCCCTGCGCATTGGTCAGATACTCGCCGAACATCTCTCTTTCGCCAGTCCCCGGATTTCGCGTAAAGCCCACGCCTGTTGCGCAGTCGTCACCCATGTTGCCGAACACCATCGTGCAAATATTGACGGCCGTGCCGTTTGCGACATCGGGCGTAATGTGGAACTCCCGGCGATAGTCGACGGCGCGTTTGCCCATCCAGGAACGAAACACCGCCTCGACGGCAAGCCGCAACTGTACATAGACGTCGGCCGGAAAATCTTTGCCGGTCTCGCGGCGGACAACGTCGAGAAATTTTGCGGAAATCTCTCGCAGATGTGTCGCATCCAGGCTGACGTCGGCCTTGACGCCGACCCGTTTCTTGACGGCCTCGAAATGGACATCGAACTTCTCATCGTCGATCCCCAGGGCGACTTTGCCGAACAGCTGTATGAATCGCCGATAGGCATCATAGGCGAATCGGCCGTCGCCGGTGTGCTCGATCAACCCGGCCAACGTCTCGTCGTTGAGACCCAGGTTCAGGATCGTGTCCATCATACCCGGCATCGACATCGCCGAGCCGGAACGAACCGACACCAGTAGCGGGTCGGGGCCGGTGCCGAACGTCCTGCCGGTCGCCGCCTCCAGTTTGCCGACCTCTTTCCTGATCGAGTCCATCAGGCCGTCCGGGAGCGCATTACCGTCGAGGTAATCGAGGCAGGCTTCGGTGGTAATGACGAAACCAGGCGGCACGTTGAGGCCGATCTGGGTCATTTCACACAGGTTGGCGCCCTTGCCGCCGAGGAGTTGCTTATCCTGACCATCACCGTCGGAAAACGCATAGATATACTTCTTTTTCATGGGGTTATCTGCCCTCTGGGTGTAGCTGTTTCAACTGCGGAGAGACTCTATCAAAGCTCTGCAACACGCCATTGCGGCAAAGCGCTGGCGATTTCGGATATTGCGCACCGGGACCTGAATTGCCCGCTCCTGCGTCATTACCGCCAAGCACGTCATTTCGGCGCGCAATCTTAACCTAAAGAGGATATGAAAATGTCAGAACAGAAGAAACTGGTAGTGGTAGTGACGAACGGTCTCGACAACGAGCGCTCGTCGGTAGCGTGGAGCGTGGCAAACGGCGGTGTGGCCAGCAACATGCAGGTCACGATGTTCCTCGTCGCATCCGGTGTCGACTGGGTCCGCAAGGGCGCTGCCGACCATGCGCGCCTGAACCCGCTCGATCCTCCGGTCGGGGACATGATCAAGACGGTCATGGACAATGGCGGTAAGATCCTCGTATGCCCGCCGTGCGCCGGCGTACGCGGCTACACTCAGCAGGACCTGATCGACGGCGTAACACTGGCCGGTTCGGTCGCAATGCTCGAAGACGTGCAGCAAGGCGCCGCGACGCTTACTTTTTGACCGATACGGGAGCATCGATTTGCATGACTGAACAGGAAGACGTCAAAATCTTTTTCAGCAGGCAAATCGAGGAGAACATGGACTCTCTGTACGGTACGGCACTGCGCCTGGCAGGATCAGGCGCAGATGCCGAAGACCTCGTAGCCGAGTCCGTTTCGAAAGCCTGGTCGGCGATCGGCACGCTGCAGGACAGAGAGCGCTTTCGCCCCTGGATGTTCCGGATTCTGCACAACTGCTTTATCAGCAATTACCGCAAGCAGTCAGTTCGACCAAGCGAATCGAGCTACGAAGAAGGCAACGACGAAGCGCTCGCGCAGCTGCTCAACGAACAACCCGATGAATTCCTGATCTGGTGGGCAAACCCGGAACGCCAGTTCTTCAATTCGGTACTCGGTGAGGCGATTATGGCGGCAATGGATACGCTACCCAAGGCGTTGCGAACCACAATTCTGCTGATAAATGTCGAAGGACTGACATATGATGAGGCGGCTGAAGCGCTTGCTGTCCCACCCGGCACCATACGTTCCCGCATGAAGCGCGGTCGGACGCTGCTGCAAAAAACCTTGTGGCAACAGGCGAGAGACGCCGGGCTGTCGACCGCGCCCACGCGGGCAGGTACGTAATATGAGCAAGACAAAAGACGCTGGACATCACCAGGACATCGGTTGCCTCGAGGCCATCGAAGCTTTCTATGCCTATCTCGACGGCGAACTGGACGATCCGCAGGCGATCGCGGAGTTCGAGCATCACATGAACCATTGTCGCAGTTGCTATTCGCGGTCCGAAGCAGAGCGGCTCCTGACCGACCGTATTCGCGATTCAGCCAAAACGGCAACCCCGCGAGAACTGCAGGACAGGTTGCGCAAACTGATGGACGAGTTCTAGCCGATGAGCCGATCGAACGCGAACTGGGTGATCGCCTTGCTGCTGGCCGCCGGCGCCGCCGCCGCGATCTGGTATTACTGGACGACGGTCAGTCGACCCGAGCCGTCGCCAGTGGCCCGGCAGACCGAGCCGGAGGTGCCTGAAGAGCAGCGCCGTCCGGGACCGCTGTACCCGATGGAGCCGCTGCAGGCCGGAGCAGGCGGCGAACGCGAGCTGGTACGACTGCCGCCGCTGGACGACAGTGATGCGTATTTCAGACTGGAGCTGGTCAACATCTACGGCAAAGCGCTCGACACGCTTCTGACCGATGAAAACCTGATCGAGAAAGTCGTGGCGACGATCGACAACCTGCCGCGCAGGCACGTTGCCGAAAGGCTGCGCCCGCTTGGCAGAATCTCCGGAGTCTTCAGTGTCGAAGGAGACGATGACGCGTTCCTGATAAGCCAGACCAACTACGACCGCTATAGCTTCCTCGTCGACATGCTCGTCAACGCCGACTTCGATGCCGCTGTCGATGTGTACCGGCGCTACTACCCGTTGTTCCAGGAAGCTTACGTCAGGCTCGGTTACCCGAACGGCTATTTCAATGACCGCGTCGTCGAGGTTATCGACCATCTGCTCGCCACACCGTCGCCTGGGGACCCCCTGCGCCTCGTGCGGCCACACGTCCTGTACGAATTTGCCGACCCGGATCTCGAGGCCCTGTCCAGCGGGCAGAAGCTCCTGATCCGCATGGGCAACAGCAATGCCGAGCGCGTCAAATCGGCGCTCACCGAACTACGGACTCGAGTGGCCGTATCGAACTAGGTGGCTGAAGCCGCCGCGATACTCGCGATCGATGCGTCCAGCGTCGCGTTGAACTCCTCGTCCGATTGCTGCACGCTGAGGCCTTCGGCCAGGGCGCGGGAAAAACTGGCCACCATGCCAATCTGGCGCGACAGCCGCTCGTTCGCTTCTTCCCTGGAGTAACCGCCGGAAAGCGCAACGACTCTGGCGACGTTCGGGTGGGCGATACAGTCGGCGTAAAGGTTGTCTTGCTCCGGCAGGGTGAGCTTCAGCATGACGATCTCGTCCGCACCGAGACCATCGAGGTGCTCCATGATCGCAGCGTGCAGTATTTCCTCTGCCTCTGCCTTTTCCGGGCAATGGATGTCCACTTCTGGCTCGATGATCGGCACGAGGCCCGCGGCAACGATCCGCCGGCCGATCTCGAATTGCTGATCGACGACGGCTTTGATACCGGCAGCATTTGCATGCTTGATAACCGAACGCATCTTGGTGCCGAAGATCCCGGCGGCCCTGGCTTTCTCGAGCAATGCATCGAGGTCCGGCATGGGTTTCATGACCTGCGCTCCGTCGACCTCGTCGGCGAGACCTTTGTCCACCTTGAGGAACGGCACGACATTCTTCACATTCCAGAGATACGAGGCTGTGGGCTGCCCCTCGACCTCGCGGTCCATCGTGTTCTCGAAAAGGATTGCAGCGAGGATCCGGTCGCCTTCAAAAGCCGGGCTGGTCATGATGCGGGTCCGCATCCCGTGCACGATCGCGAACATTTCATCGTCGTTGGACCAGGCATCCGGCTTGATGCCATACAGGCCCAGGGCCTTGGGTGTGCTGCCACCACTCTGGTCGAGTGCGGCGATGAATCCGGGTGCGGTTTTGATCTTTTCCAGCTGTTGCTCGTTGCTCACGGTGATACCTGATGCGTTGGTGAATGACAGGGGGGTGAGGGCGGATTCTCAGCGAATGGATTCAACAAATCAAGGCGGCCCGGCTACAGGTTCGATTGCAGAAATGCGTCCATCGCCCTGAAGAACTCAAGCCGGTGTTCCTCGCGGCTCAAATGGTGATCGCCGTCCTCGAGTTCGAGGTAGGTCACGTCCTTGCCGGCCCTCTCCAGAGCTCGGTTCATCCTCTGGCTGTGCCGAACAAGGACACGCCGGTCCTTGGTCCCGTGGGCCAGCAGTACCGGTATGTCGATATCTTCGACATGGCGCAACGGCGAACGCTCACGAAGCATTCGAGAATTCGAACCTACCTGTTCTTTCACGATCTCGTAATTCGTGTAGTTGCGGTGGGACGAGACCAGGTCGGCAACGTCCGTCACGCCGGCAAAACTCACGGCGCATTTGTAAAGATCCGAATTGCGCGCCGCCTCCATCAATGCCGCGTAGCCGCCATAGCTGGCGCCGACCACGCAGATGTGACCGGGATCGGCGATGCCCTCATTGATCAGCCAGCGCGTGCCATCTTCCACATCGTTCTGCATTTCGAGACCCCAGTTCTGCAGGCCGGACTTCATGAAGTCGTAGCCGTAACCGGCAGAGCCCCGGAAGTTCATCTGCAATATGGCATAGCCGCGGCTCGCGAAATACTGCGTCCAGTAGTCGAACCCGCCGTCGTCGAAACTTATCGGGCCACCGTGCGGGAACACGATTGCCGGGTACGGCCCCTCACCCTCTCCCCGCGGCAAGGTGAGGAAGCCTTCGATGTCGAGTCCGTCCCTGGCCTGGTACGTAATCGTGTTCTTGGCGGACATTTGCTCCGGAGGAAGCGCCGGATAGCGCCGTGCCAGATTCGACAGCGATTTGTCGTCACGATCGCCGACCAGATAAGTGCCGGGCTCGGTGTCGCTGGTCGCAAGGACGATGTAGCGTCTCTCGTCGTCACTGAGGCTATAGAGAATATTCGCGGTATCCGGCAAGACCTTGTCGATCCCGTTCTGCAGCGCCTTGTACTCCGGGTCCCAGAAGGTGAAGCCACCATCGGAAGCATAGCGAATTCCGACGATTTCACCGGACCTCCTGGAGTAGATCAGGCCGCCGCCCACGTCGTACTCGGGATCCGAGAATACCAGCTCTCTGCCGAGCGACGGATCGCGGAGATCTACCTTGAATACGGCCTCGCGCCCATCGTGATAGGCCCTTACGTACAGGAAGTCCGGGTCCCTGGCAAAGCCCAGCGGCCAGACAGTATCCGGGGAAAACACCTCGAAAGACCACAGCCGGACCCAGTCTTCTTCACCCACCGGCTGATGCAGAACCTGGTACTCCGTGTCATTCAGGCGCACGCTGGCCCTGACCCGGTGTTGCCGGTCCGTGACATAGCCGACGATATGGCTTTTTTCGCGCAGGACTCTTTTGATCCTGCCATTCGCTATGTTGACCTTGAACAGTCCGAGGCTCGGCGACTTTTCGAACCCTGCCTCCAGGAGTATCTCGTCTTTTTCGTCAGGCAACATGTCGACGATCTGATCCTGAAACTGCGGTATCCGATTCTGCTTTCTAAGGAAAGGACGAGACAGGGCACTGCGGATCTCCCTGGTGTTGATATTGACGCTGAGCAGCCGGGTTTCTGTCGTCGGCGTGCCATACCGCTTCGCGGGAAAGCGTGCACTGATGAGCAAGTAGTCATCGTTCGCCCAGCGTACCCAGTTGATGATGAATTTCCCCGTCTTCGCGTATGCGGCGATCGAGCCCTCCATCTTGTCGAGATCAAAGACGCGGACAGCGGTACCGAGCATTTCGCCGGAATCGAGAACTTTGGCGAGCGCCACCACTTTTTTGCCATCGGGAGACAGCTGCACCTGCGTTACATCGGGCAAACTGGCAAACGCCTCCACCGGCAGCAGTTGCGTTGCATCGACGGCGCTGCCCGAAATGAATAGTATGGCGACGGCTATGTTACGAAGGATCACCTGGCCCCCCGGGGTTGCAGAAAGCTTATATGAAAGCAGTCGTATATAAAAATTATGGGCCACCCGATGTTCTGCAAATTGTCGACGTGGACAAACCTGTGCCGCAGGACGACGAGTTACTCATCAGGACCGTGGCGGCAAGCGTGTCGATGGGCGACTGCGAGGTCCGAAGTTTCACGTTTCCCGCGTGGCTGTGGGTGCCGCTCAGATTGATGATGGGAGTATTCAGGCCGCAGTTTCACATACTCGGACAGGAAGTTGCCGGTGTGGTAGAGGCTGTCGGCAGGGACGTGGAATCGTTCAGGCCGGGCGATCCCGTTTTTGCGGTGGCCCACAAGTTTGGCGCGTACGCAGAATACATATGCCTGCCGGCTTCCGACCCGATCGCGATCAAGCCGGACAACATGAGTTTCGAAGAAGCCGTTACTTTGCCGACGGGCACTTACAACGCACTGCATTTTCTGGGGAAGGCCAGTATACGCAAGGGAGAAACCATACTGATCAACGGCGCGGGCGGGGGCATCGGCACGATCGCAATTCAGCTCGCAAAGTACTTCGGTGCCGAAGTAACCGCTGTTGACAGCGCGGGTAAACTGGAAATGCTCCGCTCGATCGGCGCCGACCATGTCGTCGACTACATGCGACAGGATTTCACGAGCGCCGGCAATACCTACGATATTATTTTCGACGTGCATGGCAGCACTTCGTTCTCGCGATGCGTGGACTGCCTCAACCCGAAAGGCCGCTACGTGTTGGCCAACCCGAAGCTGTTGTCGATACTACGTGGATTCTGGCTGTCCGGGACCAGCGACAAGAAGGTGATAGCGGCATTTGCCGGGGCCAGGACCAGGGACCTGGAGTTCATCAGGTCGCTCGTCGAGGCAGGGGATATCAAGTCAGTCATAGACAGGGTCTATCCGCTGAAGAAGATCGTCGAGGCCCATGCCTATGTCGAGACGGGCCTGAAAAAGGGCAATGTCGTGGTATCCGTTGCCCGTGATGCGGAGACACGTGCATGAGGGGGACAGTTGACGCCAACAGCAAGGTGCGTTTGTGAATATTCGAAATATCTGTTTGCCCGCAATCATCATTATGGCAGGGTTTGGCTGCGCCGGATCCGGGTCAACCACGCCGTCCGACATCTTCTCCTTCGCGAATACGGATGAATTCCGGACGGAACACCTGCATCTCGACCTGGCCGTCGACTTCGATAACCGGGTGTTGCGCGGCAGCGCAACACTGCGGATCAGGCGTATAGCCGCCGTCGCAAGCTCGATCGTACTCGACACGCGTGACCTCAGCATCGCGGGCACTGACTTCCTGTCCGACACCGGCGAGGCGATCGAGGCGGAACATCGCTTTGGCGACGCCGACGACGTCCTGGGCACACCGCTCGTTGTCAGCGTCCCTGCCAGGCTGCGGAACGATGAAGAGCTGACGCTTCGCGTCGATTATCACACCAGCCCAGAGGCGTCAGCGCTGCAGTGGTTGCCACCAGAACTCACATCCGGCGGCAAACACCCGTTTTTGTTTTCGCAATCGCAGGCGATTCATGCACGAAGCTGGGTTCCCCTGCAGGACACACCGGTCGTACGAATTACTTACACGGCTTCGATTCGTACACCGCCTGACCTGTTGGCCGTTATGAGCGCAGACAATGACCCCGACGCAAAACGCACCGGCGCCTACTATTTCGAGATGCCCCAGCCTGTCCCCTCATATCTCCTGGCGATCGCCGTCGGTGATATCTATTTCGCACCGATCGGGGATCGGACGGGCGTCTATGCGGAACCGGAGATTGTGGATGCTGCCGCCTTCGAGTTTGCCGATACCCAGAAGATGCTCGAAACGGCCGAGGCAATGTTCGGCCCGTATCGGTGGGACCGCTACGACCTGTTGATCCTGCCGCCGAGCTTCCCGTACGGCGGCATGGAAAATCCGCGCCTGTCTTTCCTCACGCCGAGTTTGATCGCAGGTGATCGCAGTCTGGTGTCGGTCGTCGCGCATGAACTGGCACACTCCTGGTCCGGCAATCTGGTAACCAATGCCACGTGGCGCGATAGCTGGCTCAACGAAGGCTGCACCAGTTACCTGGAACATCGCCTGATGCAGGTCATCTACGGCGATGAGCGTGCAGCCGAGGAGAACGTGCTCGGCTACCAGGAATTATTGCTCGACTTCGAGGACGTCAAGCCGGAATTCCAGGCGCTCGCACCGAACCTGGATACTGTGGACGAGGAAGACTTCCAGGGAACCGTGGCCTACCACAAGGGCAGCCTCTTCCTGCAATACCTCGAGCAAGCTTTCGGTCGCGACGTCTTCGACGCTTTCATCGGCAAGTACTTCGAGGAATTCGCGTTCCGCAGCATCACGTCGGAGCAATTCCTCGATTATCTCGACGAGCAGCTGCTTTCCGCCAGACCCGGGATTGTGAGCCGCGCCAAAGCCGAGGAGTGGCTATACCAGCCGGGGCTGCCCGACGACGCTGTCATTCCGTCCTCTGCCAACCTGGACGGCGCCGAAAAAATGGCCCACCTGTGGTCGCAGGGAGAAATCGACATTGCGGACATTCCACGATCCGTCTGGAGCCCGCAGGCTACTATCCACTTCATCAACAGCCTGGACGCAGATCTCTCGACAGAGCAGCTCATCGAACTCGACGAGGCGATGGGCCTGAGCAGTACGCGCAATGCCGCCATCGGCAAAGCGTGGTTCATTCAGGTCGCCAGGCGACGGCATCACCCCGCTTATGATCAGCTCGGAAAATACCTTCGCCGCTACGGGCGTATCTGGCTGATTCGCCCCATTTATGCTGCATTGGCGCAAAACGGGTCCGATTTCGAGCTGGCCACAGAGTTGTTCACGGAGGCGCGGGACACCTATCATCCACTGACCAACGCCAGCATCGAATCTGCACTGCAACGCGCTACGAAATCAGGACTGTAACGGCCGTGAATGCCCATTATCTGACATCCCTCTTTACGCCCGACAGCATTGCACTTTACGGGGCGAGTGACAGGACGGACTCGGTCGGCGGAATCGTATTCAAGAACCTCCTGAGTTCCGGTTTCAAGGGCAAGATCTATGCAATAAACCCCAAACGCGACTCCGTGCAGGGACAAAAAGCTTTCGCGTCCCTGGATGAGATCGACGACCCGATCGATCTTGCCGTCGTGGCAACGCCGGCTCAATCCATCCCCGCAATCGTGGAGTCCTGCGGTGAACGCGGCATCAGGATGATGCTCATCCTGTCAGCCGGTTTTCGTGAAACCGGGCCCGCAGGCAGGCGCCTGGAGGACCGCGTGACGCAGCTGGTCCGGCGTTACGGCATTCGCCTCATGGGGCCTAATTGCCTCGGCCTGATCCGCCCCGATATAGGGCTGAACATCACGTTCGGCAATAACGATGCGATTCCGGGCAACCTCGCCTTCGTATCGCAGTCGGGCGCAATTTGCACCGCCATTCTCGACTGGGCGGAGAAAAACGACATCGGCTTTTCCGCCGTCGTATCCACGGGTATAGGCGCGGACCTGGATTTCGGTGATTTCCTCGACTACCTGCTTTCCGACCCGAAGACCAAGTCGATCCTGCTCTACATAGAAGGCATCAGCAACTCGCGACAATTCATGAGCAGCCTGCGTGCCGCGTCGCGCATCAAGCCCGTCATCGCGCTGAAGGTCGGCCGTCACGCAGCGGGCGCGGAGGCCTCGATGTCGCATACCGGCGCGCTGGTCGGCAGCGACGAGACATTCTCCGCCGCCCTGTCCCGATCCGGTGTACTGCGAGTGGAGTCGATCAGCCAGCTGTTTGCCGCCGCCAAAGCGCTTTCTTCCCTGCACTATCGTGCCGCATCCGGCCGGCTGGCGATTATCACCAATGGCGGTGGTCCCGGCGTCATGGCCGCAGACCGGGCTACCGACCAGGGTATCGAGCTGAGTTCGCTGAGCGATACGACCATGGCTGCCCTCAACAAGGTCCTGCCAGCCGTGTGGTCGCACGGCAACCCGGTGGACATTATTGGTGACGCGCCCCCGGAGCGCTACCAGCAGGCCATCGATATCTGCCTCGACGATCCCGGCGTCGACGGTGCCATCGTCATCCTCACGCCGCAGGCGATGACGCGACCGACCGAAGTGGCGGAAGCCGTCATCAAATCCGCCGAACGAGGAGGCAAGCCGATAATGACCAGCTGGATGGGCGGAAAGCAGGTAGAGCCGGCACGCCGACTCTTCCAGAACGCACACATTCCGGACTTTCGCACGCTGGAAAACGCGGTCGACGCATTCTCCTATCTCGCGCGGTACAACCGCAATCAGCGCCTGCTGTTGCAGACGCCTGCACGCCTCACCATGGGTCAGCTACCGCCGGACAGCGCCGGCGCACGCCTGATCATCGAAGCGGTGCTCACCGATGAGAGAGATACGCTGACCGAGCCCGAATCGATGGCCGTCCTGAATGCGTTCGGGATTCCCACCGTGCGCAACGGGGTTGCCCATTCGGCCAACGAGGCGCTGGTCGTGGCTGAATCTATTGGTTTCCCGGTGGCAATGAAGGTGCATTCCACCGGCATTTCACACAAATCCGATGCAGGGGGCGTGCGGCTCAATATCAATTCGGCACAGGAGGTGCGCGGCGCCTACCGGCAGCTGGTCGACCAGGTGTCGAGCAGAGTGCCCGATGCGAATATCTCCGGTGTAACTGTAGAGAAGATGTACCGCAGTCAGAACGGCAGGGAACTCATGATAGGGATAATTCGGGATCCCGTATTCGGTCCGGTCATCAGCTTCGGCAGTGGCGGGACGACCGTAGAAGTGATGGACGACGCCGCCATATCCCTGCCGCCACTGAATCGCCGGCTGGCCACCGATCTGATCAACCGGACGAGGGTATCCAGGTTACTCGGCGCATTTCGGCAAATGCCGGCAGTCGACATGGAAAAACTCGTCGACGTCCTGCTCAGTGTGTCCAGCATTGCCTGTGAATTGCCGTGGGTCCAGGAAATGGATATCAACCCGCTCATCGCGGATGAGCGCGGCATCGTCGCCGTCGATGCGCGAATCGTTGTCGATTATCCGAAACCTTCCACGGACCCCTATCACCACCTGGCCATACATCCTTATCCGTCACACCTGGTCAGGAAATTTCAGTTGAACGACGGCACCGACATCGTCATCCGGCCGATTCGGCCCGAAGATGCCGAGAGCGAGGCGAAGTTCGTGCGAGAACTCTCCTCCGAAGCAAAGTATTTTCGCTTCATGAACTCCCTGCAGGAACTGAGCCAGGAAATGCTGGTCCGCTTCACGCAGATCGACTATCACAATGAGATGGCGTTGATTGCCGTTACGCCTGGTGAGACCGGCGACGAGCAAATCGGGGTCGCCCGTTATGCAACCAACGTAGACAAGACGAGCTGTGAATTCGCGTTGGTCGTTGCCGACCGGTGGCAGGGCAAGGGGATAGCCCGTCAGCTGATGCGAAATCTCATGGAGATCGCACGGGACCGAGAGCTGGAGAAAATGGAAGGTCAGGTCCTGAGCAACAACTCGAGAATGCTCGAGTTGATGGAGTCGCTCAATTTCGAGATCCGGTTTCACCCGGACGATCCTGCCATCAAACAGGTCGTGGCGGAGCTGCATCCTCAGAGCTAGCGCTGCCGGCGGCCCTGAATCACACTGATAATTGTCATTTTTTTGGCGGAACGCCCTGATTCTGCGACTATACTTGGAGAACGGGTGGCATAAGCGATCAAGACTGGTCGAAATAATAGTCATTTGACGGGGGGTGTCATGTACAGGAAATCAGCAGTCAACAGGGCTGTCTGTGTTGCCTTGGCAACATCGGCGAGTTTGTCGACGACGACGGTGATGGCCGACTTCGAGGAAATCGTCGTGACGGCCACGAAACGGGTGACCGATCTCCAGGACACGCCGATCGCGGTCCAGGCCCTGGGCCAGGAAAAGCTCGACGAACTGAATATCGCCAATTTCGACGACTATATTCGATTCCTGCCGAACGTCAACGCCGCCGGCCGTGGTCCCGGCCAGTCGTCGATTTTCATTCGCGGCATGGCAACGGATTCTTCGGACCAGACGTCAATCGAGATCGGCGCGCCGGTGCCCAACGTCGCGCTGTATCTCGACGAGCAGCCCGTCAGCTCCGGCGGCCGCAACCTGGACCTGTACACGGCCGATATCGCGCGCGTCGAAGTGCTGCCGGGCCCGCAAGGTACGCTATTCGGCGCCAGTTCGCAGGCCGGCACGGTCCGATTGATCACCAACAAGCCCGTCTACAACGAATTCGAGGCCGGGTTCCATGCCAGTTACTCGACGACCAGCAAAGGCGCGCCCAGCAACAGCGTCGAGGCCTTCGTCAATGTTCCGATCATCGATGACAAGTTCGCCGTCCGCGGTGTTTTCTATAACGCTGTCGAAGGTGGCTACATCGACAACGTGTTCGGCGAGAATGCGTATTTGCCGGGAATGGTGGGCTTTCCGGAACCCGCGAACGGCTGGGCCGAGACGGCTGAATCAACTGTCGTCAACAATATTCAATACGTCGAGAAGGATTTTAATGATGCCGTCTACAGGGGCGCCCGCATCAGCGCCAAGATCGCGATCAACGACGATTGGGAGCTGCTGCCCCAGTTCATGACGCAGTCTCTGGATGTTGACGGCGTTTTCGACCATTCGCCTGCGAAAATCGCCGACCTCGACGCCGGCACCGTGGCAGGCAGCCGCGTCGTGGGCGACCTCGAAGTACAACGATTCTTTCCAGACTGGCTCGAGGACGATTTTGACCAGTTCTCGCTGACTCTCAATGGCCGGCTCGGCGCCCTGGATCTGGTCTATGCCGGTTCTTTCCTCGATCGCGAAGTGAACAACAGCTTCGACTACAGCGGCTACACGGAAGTCGGCGCTTACGGCTATTACTACATATGCCAGCCTGATTACACGTTATGCGGTGACCCGACCCAGGGCATGATCGCGCACATCGAGAACGAGCGGACCACGCAAGAACTGCGTGTGTCCTATTCCGAAGGTGAGATGGTCGATTTTGTTGCCGGCGTCTTCCTCGACGACGTCCAGACCAAGGTCGATACGAATTTCTTCGTCGCCGGTTCGATCGGCTACTTCGCACCGAATACGCCGCACTCGCAATCGACAACGTTCAACCCGAACCCCAGGGCGGTCGGTATCACGTTCATGAACGACGCCATTCGCGATGAAGAGCAAACCGCGGTGTTTGGCGAAGTCACGTTCAACGTCACCGACCAGTGGGCGCTGACCGCCGGCGCGAGGCACTACGACATCGAGACGAGCCTCGTCGGCTCGTCGAATTTCGCGACGCTCTGCCCGGCTCCCGGTTGCGGGCCGGAGGACGACGGTGACGGCGGTCGCAGCTACGACGTCATCTTCGCGGACGACCTGCCACTCAGGGAGAGCGACACCATCTTCAAGGGCAGCACCTCCTTCAGACCCAACGACGACCTGCTGTTCTTCGCAACCTGGTCGGAGGGCTTTCGCCCGGGCGGGTTCAACCGCAACGAGGACGTACCGTCGACGTACGTCAGCGACGAGGTAACCAATATCGAGTTTGGCTGGAAGACCACGCTGGCCGACGGCAACGTGCGCTTCAACGGCTCTGTCTACAAGATCGATTGGGACAAGTTGCAGGTAGGCGTTACCGATTTTGCGTGCTGTGGCGTGCTGACTTTCGTCCTGAACGTCGGCAATGCCGAAATCAGGGGTTTCGAGGGTGACCTGACCTGGCTGGCCACCGAATCCCTGACGCTCGCTTCCGCGTGGTCGATAAACAAGACCGAATTGACGCGCGTGCCTGACAATGTGTCGAACCTCGCGCCTGAAGGATCCGACCTGGCGCTGGCGCCGGAGCTGCAATACAACATCAGTGCGCGATACGAGTGGGAATTCGGTGACAAGAACGGCCATGCGCAGCTGGTCGCGGCACATACTGACGATCAGTACAGTTCCGTCGTTTCCGCCAATCGATTCAAGCAGGATGCGTACGACACACTGGACGGGGCAATCGGGGTTGGCACCGACGCCTGGGGCGTCGAATTGTTCGCCGAAAACCTCACCGACGAGCGCGCCGAGTTGTTCATCAATGCTTTGGACACGGATCTGCGAATCACTACCAATCGTCCCCGCACCTGGGGTGTTCGCGTCTCCTATCAGTTCTAGTGCCTGAGGGCGCGCCAGGCGCACAACAGCTGCTACAGGCGGGAAAGCTCGAGGAGGCCTTGCGAGCGGCCGAGCAGGAGCTGGTCGACAATCCACAGGCAGTCGACGCGCTCTACTGCAAGGCAGTGGCGCAACGTTACCTCGACCGGCAACGTGACGCGCTGCGAACGCTCGAAGAACTGATAGCCGTCAATCCGCATTACGGCAGGGCCTATCAGGAAGCCGGTCACAATCACAGGTTACTCGGCGACCTCGACAGCGCCCGTGAAGACTATGAACGCGCCGTCGGCCTCAACCGTGCCCTGACCGCGTCCTGGCGGGAGCTGCTCGTAATTTACCGGAACCGGGGCGACCGCGAGGCTTATGCGACCGCGAAATCCGAGTACGACCGCCTGTCCGCGCTGCCGGCCGAACTCGTGACCGTGACAAGCCTCATTCACGAAAACAAGTTGTATCGGGCAGAGAAGCTGTGCCGCGACTTTCTGCAAAAGAAGCCGCACCACATCGAGGCGATGCGACTTCTCGCAATTCTCGGCATGCGGCTGTTCGTCTATGACGATGCGGAGTTCCTGCTAGAAAGCTGCGTCGAACTCCAGCCGGATTACTGGCTCGCGAGGCTCGACTACGTCAAGGTCTTGCACAAGCGCCAGAAGTTCGAGAAAGCACTCGAGCAGGCGATAGTCCTCAGGGACCGTTTTCCGGGCAACCATGTCTTTGAGCTGACATTCGCGAACCAGAGCGTCGCCATCGGGCACTTCGACGAAGCGTTGCAGGTATATGACAAGGTCATTGCCACGCACCCTGATTTCGAACAGACATTCGTATCGCGCGGCCACGCGTTCAAGACCATCGGACGACTCAACGAAGGCATCGAGTCCTATCGCGCCGCGTATCGCGTCAGGGCGAACTACGGCGATGCCTACTGGAGCCTCGCCAATCTCAAGACCTACCGTTTCACGGACGACGAGATCGCACAGATGCGCGCACAGATCGAACGGCCGGAAACGCCTGCGGATGATCGCTATCACCTTTGCTTCGCTCTTGCGAAGGCACTGGAAGACCGCGAACAATACGAGGAATCCTTTGCCTTTTATGAACAGGGCAATGCATTGCGACGATCCGGTCTGCGATATGACCCGGATCGGCTGCCGCTGGCGATGCAGCGCCAGGTGGAGACGTGCACCGCGGCGTTATTTGCCGACAAGGCCGGTGTGGGGGCAGATTATCGGGACCCTGTCTTCGTCGTCGGGATGCCGCGCGCAGGTTCGACACTGCTCGAGCAGATTCTTGCATCACACTCGCAGATCGACGGCACGATGGAGTTGCCCAACATCATCGCAACCGCACATCGCCTGAACGGTCGGCGACTCGTATCAGAGGAAGCCAACTACCCGAAAATTCTGGCCGAACTCGGCGCGGAGCATTACCGGAAACTGGCGGATGCCTACATGACGGATACGGCAATTCATCGACATGGCGCACCGCGATTCGTTGACAAGATGCCGAACAATTTCATGCATATCGGCCTGATCCACCTGATGTTTCCGCATGTGAGGATCATCGATGCGCGTCGTCACCCCGTGGCGTGCTGCTTCAGCGGCTTCAAACAGCTGTTTGCCGACGGCCAGGAATTCACCTACTCGATTGACGACATTGTTCGCTATTACAAGTCCTACGTTGCCCTGATGGCGCATTGGGACGAGGTGCTCCCGGGCAAGGTGTTACGTGTTCATTACGAACACGTCGTGGCCGACCCGGAACAGCAGGTGCGACGAATTCTGGAGTTTCTCGATGTGCCATTCGAAGAGGCATGCCTCGAATTTCATCGGACGGAACGCTCCGTGCGCACGCCCAGCTCGGAACAGGTCAGGCAACCGATCTATCGCAGCGGGCTCGAATACTGGCGAAATTTCGAGCCTTATCTCGCTGCCATGAAGACCGGCCTTGCCGGGGAAATTGCCGGCTATCCTGTCGATGATGACTAATGCCGATCCGAAACACCGCCAAGCATTTCTTTCAGATCACCGAGGTGCTTGTCGTAATTCTTCCAGAAATCGACGGCACTCTTATATATAGGCTGACGCACCTGCTCTGAACTGGCGGTCGTGACCGTTCGTCCGGATTTGTGGAAGTCCAGGCACCCCGGTTCCCAGGCGAGGTCGCAGTACTCCAGCAGCCGGCGTATCTGCGCTTCGGTATCGTCAACCAGTTCCTCATAGTGAATCTCGAGAATTCGGCCCGGCATCACGTCATGCCAGTGTCGGATCAGGCGGCGATACTGAAGATAGTAGTGCGCGAGTTCCTGCAGATCGTAGCTGAACTCCTTGCCCTGCCCGAACCATTGGCGGAAATTGCCGACACAGCTATCCATGGGATTGCGGCGAACGTCGATGATCTTGGCCTGTGGCAACGACACCGCGATCAGGCCCGCATACATGAAGTTTTCCGGTTGCTTGTCCGTGAAGTACTCTTTACCCGCCCTGCGGTGCTTTTGTGCCGCTTGCAGATAGGCCTCGCCGATCCTTGTCCTGAGCACTTCGTCGGCACCGCAAATCAGCGGCGGCTGGCCAGCCCCGGCCAGCAG
>Ga0055481_10000130_pt1 | contig 20823 bp, 16 predicted proteins | sample Muzzi_PWC_D2_FD_57936 | JGI IMG/M metagenome (GOLD analysis project Ga0055481, IMG submission 57936) | Wetland microbial communities from San Francisco Bay, California, USA, that impact long-term carbon sequestration - Muzzi_PWC_D2 | ecosystem: Environmental > Aquatic > Marine > Wetlands ... | reverse complement strand
GCCCCAAGGTTAGCTTATCGAGCATCGTCTTGAGAACTAGCCCATCTAACAAGGGCAGGTCGTTGGTCCGCGCCGGCGGAGCGTTGACCTGTCGTTTTGGGTCGGCGGGTAAACCTCCCGGCAGGGCCGTGAGAACCACCTGCCCGACATCGCGCCCGCTCGGCACGATACATACACTTCATCGCAAAGGCGCCCCGTTCTTCGCGCAGAAGGGTGGGGGACGCGCGATGGTGCCTACGACCCTGCTGGCAACAGCGATGCAACCTCACCACGCCAGAATACCGGGCTCTGAAGCCGGACAGGCCGTTTCAACGACCTTCTGTCGCCGAAGACGGCATCCCAGGCCAGCCGTTTTACGGCTGGTCGCATCGCCGGCCGAACACCGTCAAAAAAGCCCGTTTTCAGCGGGCTTCCTGAAAATGGTGCCCCATTCTTCGCGCAGCGAAGGGTGGGGGACGTGCGCCGGTGCCCTCGACTTCGCCTGCAAAGCCGATGCGATCCCACTTTGTAGCGTCGCGTTTTCTTTGACTCCCGCCCGCCTGCGGCTATGTTAGATGGAGCGTTTATAACCGTCGGTTTTGCCAGGCGGTGATCTGTCGTCGCACACCATAAGGAACAGACAATCGTGAGTGCCATCGAAAAAGTAGCCGTCATCGGCCTGGATTGTGCCGAGCCGTCACTGATATTCGAGAAGTGGGTCGACCACCTGCCAAACACCAAGCGCCTTATGGGTGCGGGAACCTACGGCCACCTGACAAGCAGCATGCCGCCGATCACCGTGCCGGCGTGGAGCTGCATGACGGCCAGCAAAGACCCCGGCACGCTGGGCATCTACGGCTTCCGCAACCGCGCGGACCACTCGTACGACAAGCTGTCGATCGCCACGTCGCTCGCGGTGAAGGAGCCGCGCATCTGGGACATCCTCGGCGCCCAGGGCAAGGAGTCGATCATCATCGGCGTGCCCGGCACCTACCCCATCACGCGCAAGGTACACGGGCACATGATCACCAGCTTCCTCACGCCCACCACGACCGACCCAAAAATCACCTGGACCCATCCGCCCACGCTCAAGAAGGAAATCAACGAACTGGTCGGCGAGTATATGGTCGATGTGCGGGGCTTCCGCACCGAGGACAAGAAGTGGCTGCTCGAGCAAATCTACGAGATGACCGAAAAGCGATTCAAGGTCGCGCGGTACCTCGTCAAGAACAAGCGCTGGGACCTGTTCTGGATGGTGGAGATGGGGACGGATCGCATCCACCACGGCTTCTGGAGTTGCATGGATAAGACGCACCACCGGTATGAGCCGGGCAACGCGTTTGAGAACGCCATCTTCGATTACTACAAGTATACCGACGAAGAGATCGGCAAGCTGCTCGAATGCATGGACCTGGACACGACGGCCGTCTGGATCGTCAGCGACCACGGTGCCAAGTCGATGGTCGGCGGGTTCATGTTCAACCAGTGGCTGATGAACGAAGGCCTGCTGCACTTCAAGGAGTCGGTGGACGGTGTGCAGAAGTTCGACCAGGCCGCGGTCGATTGGTCCAAGACCAAGGTCTGGGGCGAGGGCGGCTACTACGGCCGGTGCTTCATCAACGTCCAAGGTCGCGAGCCCGAGGGGCAGGTCCCCCAGGCGGAGTACGAGTCGTTCAGGGACGAGCTAGCCGCCAGGATCGAGGCCGTCGTCGACCACGAAGGCAATCTAATGGGCAACAAGTGCTACAAGCCGCAGGAGATCTACACCAAGGTTAACCGTGTGGCACCCGATCTGGTGGTCATCTTCGGCGACCTCCGCTGGCGCAGCGTGGGCCAGGTCGGCGCGGACAGCGTCTACACCTTCGAGAACGACACAGGTCCGGATGATGCCAACCACGCCCAGCAGGGCTGCTACCTGTTCAGCCATCCACTACTGCCGCCCAAGGGCCGCGTGGACGGGCCGACCCTCTATGACGTTACGCCGACGATTCTGACGCAGCTGGGGCTGGCGCTGCCGGGGGATCTAAAGGGAACGGCGATGTAAACAAGGGGCGCGGGTCTCGAAACGCAGAGCCACTCTTTGGTACTTGTGGCACAGGATGCATTGCCGCTGCAAGTGCTCGATGAACGACTTCATTCCGCGACGAAATGGGTCGTCAAGTCATCCCAGAGCGTTCTGGCGATGTCGTCGGCGTTATGCTCAATGAACGCCTTGGGCCCCGGGGCGGCCAAGAACTCCTTACAGCGTTCCAAGAGCGGGTCGAAAACGTCGCTGGACCACTCCTTCTCCAACGGATGATCCAAGAACTTGGCGCGTGCATACGTAAGGTGGGCGAGTCTCTTGTTGATTTTCTTCCGCAATTCCCCACTTCCATCTACCGGTTTCGCTGGGAAGTCCAGGTCCTCAGCGAGAATGTCGTCCTTTGTCCTCTGGTTTGCGGGATGCTCAAAGAAGTCGAGTAGGATGCGTGCGTGTACGAGGGTCGTTTCCAGCCGAGCGTTCTCGAAGTACTGACCCAGCCAAGGGTGCAGGATGTCAAAACTGAATCGCCAAGCAAGAATGGAGCTGAAGAACATCTGAATTTCGTAGCCCACAAGTCGTGGAGCTCTTGCCTTGCGACTTGGAGTGAGTTCGAATCCCTTCGGCTTTCTTGTATTCACTGCATTTCTCTTCTGTAGAACTCTACGCAAACAGCGAAAGCTGTTACACGCACGGCAAAGCGCGCTCGATCAGAGATCTAAATCGGTGCTTCTGGCGACAGCGGTGAACCTAGGGTTCGCCTGGGAGGGCTGAGGCTGCCCAAACACGAGTGGTATCAACTCCGTTGAGAAGGTCTATCAGCCGTAGGATGTCCTGCGGATTGGCAACGGCGTTGCGGTTTATGTCCGTTGAGTACTTGGACCGCACGCGACCAAGCACACCGTTCAGCGAGTCGATAAGGGCGAGAAGCTCAGAGCCGGGATTCGCCAGCCCGTCCCCGTTCACATCGCCGGGCAGAAATCCAATCCGAACACCATCGACCCGATTCTGGACGGTATTGCCGTTGGGGTCCATCACGTTTGCGACGATGGTCGTCCAGTGACCGGGCCGAATCGGACGATCCAATGTCAAGCTAAAGGCGTTAGGTACATCAGACGATGTGGGCAATCCGTCCCCGTTGAATGGGCAGGATGGTCGCCGGACTGACGCTATGCTGATTGGCTCGCCGCTTGTGTCTGACACGTCGAACGATTCTGCCGACGGGCTGTCTCCAGTAAAAGCATCGAACACTGCATTTGAGAACTCGACGACGACCTGATCAATGCCCTGTGGCTCGTCACTACCTGCCGACCGATCTTGGCGAGCGTCAATCGTTCCCGGCGGCGGGTCAACCAGCGACATGACAGGAGGCTCTCCACCTGTTTCTGGCAAGAAACTCAGTTCAATTTCGTACGAGGCTGTGACGGCTGGGCCTGTGCCCCCTCCGCGAACCCCATTTGCCTGTATCTCAAACTCGTACAATCCGGACGGCAAGGACCCATGGGCACGAATACAGTGCCCCACCGAATGATCACAGCCTTGACATGCCTCAACCTCGTCAAAATAAACCAAACGACCGTCGAATTCTCTGAGGTAGATGGCACACGATGCATTGAAAGACTGATAGTCGTAGTCGGATTTTTCGATTTGCCCTCTGATTTCGTACGATGTCGTTTGCTTCAAGGCAAAAGAGTAGCGGAGTGAATTACGAGCACTCGTGGCACACTGACCGTCGCCTCCTATATGGTACGAGGCACACTCTCCGGCTGCAAATAAGCCATCGCATCCAACCCAGGATGCTTGGTTTGCCTTGACAAAAGTCCCTGCGGAATTGCAGCGGCCTTCAATCGTCCCGAGCCACGGCCCGCCATGCTCGGCGGTCCTGACTATTGGGAAGTCCTCCCCCCCCCACCGCACACGCACTTCACGATCGAGGCTAATGGTCTCAGCGAGTTGACCGAATGTCGGTATTGCACTCGTCGCGTAAAGGCCAAGTCCGACTGTTAGCAGCCACCGGCTTTGCAGGGACATCATGAACACCCTCCGATTGGGCTTCGAGAAACGAATTGTGGATCGATACGACAGAGTATACAGGAAACGCAGGGCGAAATCACCTCCTAGATTCCGTTAGGATTCAGAATGTCCCAAGCAGAACCACAGAGAACCTCGAAGCCCGTCTGAGGTCGGTTTGTTTTAGTTTGGGCTACGTTTTGGACAGGTACAGGACTCGCCAAAGACCATCGTAGGGATCGATTTCGCGGGAATTGCATAAACCGATAGGCTCGGTTACTCCACCATATCACACGCCCTTGCAGTGGGGCTGAACGGGCCGTTCTCTTGGACAAACAGTGGTAGCTATTCCACGCTTGTTTCAGACGATGCAATCGTGGTCGGTGTTTTGTCTGCCGCATCAAATAGCGTGCCGAAGGTGTCGATCGTGGGGTGCGTGTCTTCGCGAACGTCGGCGGCAAAGGCCGGGGTGATCGACTGGTACAATAGGTCGACATTGATCGTGAACGGACCGTCGCCGGCGGTCACCGGAACGACGTAACTGACCTCGTCCGTGCCGCCCAGGAAATCATCGTCATCGGCGGCCGCACCGTATACCGCGGTATCCTCGCTCGCGGCCGTCTTGTCGAAGCCTTCCGGCAGCAGACGGTTATCCTTGCGATAGGCCGCCCCGCGCAGCAGGGTGTACGTCACGTCCCCGTCGCTGTTTTCCATGATGGCTTCGTAGACCTGCACCTGGTCCGCGGACGTGATCTCGTCGTAATGCGGCTCGACAGCCGACGAATCGGCGTCGCTGTCGCTACCTACAACCGTGCCATTGGCGCCCACAGCGCCGGATTCGAAGACCACCATGTCACCGGCGTCCGTCACGGTCACGTGCAGCCACGCGCGGCGCGAGGGGAAGCTCGTCGGGAACTTGTGCCCGGCCTTGTTGGTAATCACGACATCGAATTCCAGCATGTCGCCTACGATGGCGGGTTCAAGGATTGACAGGTCGGCCGTGTCGTTCTGGAGAAACGCCAGGCTACGGGCGATGGCGTCGTCGAACATCTCGCCCGTCGCGCTCGCACCCAGATCCTCCGCATTGTCGCGCAGGATGCGCTGCATGAAGATGTTGCCACCCACGAAGACATGCCGGTAAAAAGGCTCGCGCGAATTCAGACCCGCGGGGACGCGGGACGCGATGGCCGGCGCTTCCGCCACCGGCATGTGGCAGCTTTGGCAAGTTCGATAGTCCGCGCCGCCGTCACCGTAGATGCTCTGCTGCCACTCCAGGAAAGGAACCTGCTCGGGAAACGTGCCGACGATTTCGCCGCCGGCGTCGAGCGTCGGCGTGAACAGCGTGTGGCACGTGGCACAAAGCCCCGATTCTTCGATGTGTGAGCTGAAGGTCGGCGTAAAGCCCACAGTGTCTTGCATCAGGTTCGGTTGCTGCGGATCGGGAAAGGGACCGAACAGCACACGCGCCGGCGGGCCGGTTTCCGTGTCAATGACGAAATCGCCATCGAAGCTCGCCTCCGGATCTTCGAGGAAGTCATCCTGGATCTGGTGACAGACCGTGCAGGACACGCCGTCGCGGGCAAGTTGGTGGAGTGGGTTGGCGGGGTCGAAAAAGCCGTCGCCCAACAGCTTCACCTCGGATCCGTCGAACAGAGCTTGCGTGCGGGCCATGGGCGTGTGGCATTTGGCGCAGGTATCCTCGACGACGGCCTTCAGGGATTCTGGAGCGCGCTCCGCCTCAGACGCGACCGTCGCCTGAAAGAATGGATCAATGGCGGCGCTGGCCATCAAGGACCCACGCCACATCGGCTCGATGGACACGTCGTTGCCGAGATCATCGGTCAAGCCGCTGTGGCAGGCGGCGCAGTTCTGCGACGCCGTGAAGAGGTTGACCAACGGCTCGGAACCGTTGTCGTTCGTGTTGGTATTGGTGTTGCCGTTATCGTTGACATTCGTATTGTCATTCGTATTTCCGTTGTCGTTCTGGTTGTCGTTCACGTTGTCGCTGTTGTCATTGTCGACCGGCGGCATACTGCCCGTGGGACAACCGGTAATCGAAAAAGAGAGTACGGCCAACGACAACAGGCAGAAATCCAAACCACTTTCACGGAACGTCATTCGCAACGACATCTGTGACATCCTCCAAAATAAGTCGACAGCCCCCTCTCGCGCCAACCGATGCCCTCATCATCGCCGGGTGCCGGGCGATTGCAAGGCATCCACAGCGCCGCAATCGCTGAGAGAATCGTATCGCCGAGCGATGAACGGCTATGGCATAAAGGGGACGAGCGGCTCGACAGGCGGCAGGTCGATGGACTCCCCGATCGCCGGCGGCGGGGTATGCCGGAGGCGCCCATCGCGAAACGTCAGGAAGCGGTAGCGCGGCTCGTCCAGCGAGTTCGGACACGTGACGCGAAAACACTGCGGGACCGGTCCACGGCGTGTAGTAAAATCGCACTTCGCGCCATAGCCCGCCCAGGCGAGAAGCAGGACATACGCCACGGCGATGCCCACGCTGCGCGTGGACCATGCCAGCCGTCACCCTTAATCCTTCTCATGGCTACGCTGCGCGTGGTCCATGCCACCCTCGGCGTGGTTATTGGGTGCGACGTGCTCGAGAATCGCGATCATGATGACAACGCAGAGGCACTGAAGGAGAAGAAGCGACGCGCCGATCCAGTCGACCGTCGGCAGGATGATGGCCGGCAGCGCCGTGGCCGCCGTCGCGAGGTAGATAGTCAGTACGGCGCCACGCGTGCTCATGCCACGCCGGACGAGACGATGTGAAAAATGCCTCCGATCACCGCGCAGCGGGTTCTCCCCGAGCCTGATCCGGTGAATGACCACGCTGATGACGTCGTAAAGCGGCACGGCCAGAACCAGGATGGGCATGAGAATGCCGAACGGGCGGAGCCCCTGCGCGGGGTCGTAAAACGTGACCAGTACCGTCAGCACGCTCATCAGGAAGCCAATCACCAGGCTGCCTGAATCGCCCATGAAAATGCTTGCGGGGGAGAAATTGAAGACCAGATAGCCCAGAAGAGTGCCGACCAGGACCCACGCCATGACCGGCACGAACACTTGCCCCGCGCGTGTCGCGGCGATGGCGAACACAATGGCCGCAATCGCCGCGACCCCCGCGCTCAGGCCGTCCATATTATCGAGAAAGTTGAAGGCGTTGGTGATGAGCACGATCCAGAGCACGGTCAATCCGATGGAAATCGGCGCCGGCAGAGCTTCCACGGCGCGAATGCCGCCCGGTCCGGCGATCATCAGGGCCACCGCGATCTGCACCGCGAACTTCAGCCACGGACCGAGTGCACGCCGGTCGTCGATGAGCCCGATGACATGAAGTACCAGCGCGCCGCCCACAATCGCGGCCACGCTCGGAAGCTTGGACGCGATGCCGGCCATATGTCTGGTGACAAGTGACGGGGTCCATGCGGGCAAGTCATGACCGCGCAGCATATAGACAACGAGCGTGCCCAGCGCCACGGGCAGGCAGGCAGAAAGGAAGATCGCGATACCGCCGCCTTGCGCGGTGGGCGTCTCATGCCCTTTGTGTCCGCTCGGATGATCCACAAAACCGGTGCGCCACGCCCAGGCGCGCACCAGGTAGGTCGCGACCAGCGAGAGGCCGAAAGAACCAATCACCGCAATCAATACAACCGGAAGCATGGCGAGACTCTAATGCAGCGAACACGGATGGGCCATGCCCGAATCGCGTCAACTGGCGAAGGGTGCCCGTTTGATGCAGGGTGCCCCATTCATTGCGAAGCAATGGGTGGGGGACGAACAGGGCCGACCGACGTAAGATGTCCGTCCCCCACGCTTCGCTGGCGCGAAGGATGGGGCACCCATGCCGGTGCGAAAGAAACTACGCCCGTGCAGGCAGGGATGCCTGCGGTACCTGGCGCGCCGCGGTACCAGCCGCGGTAACTGGCATCACCCCTCTAACGTCCTAGAATACCCACTCCTGATGCTAACTTGGATCCAACCTTTCATTGGTCAGGCGGCCGGCGTCGCCACCTCGTTGCTGTGGACAGCGACCTCGCTTTTCTTCACAGCGGCGGCGCGGCGCATCGGCCCCACCCTGGTTAATACGTCTCGTATCTTCCTGGCGATCGCGCTGCATGGCACTACGTTTCGAATCGTGTCCGGCCATTGGCTGCCGGATGCCACGTCGCAGCAGGTGGTTTATCTGGCATTCTCGGGTGTCATCGGGCTATCCATCGGGGACCAGGCACTGTTTATGGCGTTTATGGACCTAGGCCCGAGGCGGGCCATGCTGATCATGGCCACCTCGCCGATTTTTGCGGCCTTTTTCGGGTGGGTGGCACTGGGTGAGGTGCTCAGCGGCATCGCGTGGCTCGCGGTGTTGCTCACCGTCGGCGGTGTCGCATGGGTCATCTTGCAGCGCGAGGACGACGTCGGGGGTGCGGCCTCGAAGATGAAGACCCGCGGTGTGGTGCTGGCGTTTGTCGGAGCGGCATGCCAGGCCGGTGGGCTTCTACTGAGCAAGATGGGCATCGGGCACGGTCTGGTGGCCGAGGCTGACTATATTGCACCGCAAGAGGCGACCTACTTACGGATGTGTTTCGCGGGACTCGGTGTCATCCCTCTGTTCTTGCTGCACCGTCGCCGGATACGCAAACGCCGGGAGCGCGGGTTGACTCCCGATCGAATCGGCACGCCGGCAGCCGGCTATCTCTTCATGGCATGCGGAACGATCGTGGGCCCCTATCTGGGTGTGTGGATGTCTTTGGTGGCGTCCGACCATGCACAAGTCGGCGTGGCGCAAACGCTCTGCTCGCTCTCGCCCATCTTCATTCTTCCCTTTGCGGTGTGGATTCACAAGGAAAGAATCGGAATCCGTGCGGTGTTAGGAGCGGCTGTGGCCATCGGCGGTTCGGCGCTGCTTTTTCTGCCGCACTCATGACCGGGCCGCCAGGCTTGACGTCTCATCAGCCAATACTGCCAACTTGTTGTCAAGTGTATGCCCAGCCCGAACTCGGCGGGGCTTTTCGTTGCAGACTCGAAGTTCATTACGCCGATGTTTGAACAGAATCTCTGGGCGCCGCGCATGCCTGCCGGGATGGCCCTTTTGAAGTTTCCCAACACGACTCGGAGCAGACAAATGTCGGTTGCCGCCAGTGATGTCACCACCACGATCGGGACGAAGCAGACGCCACGTCCTTTCTCGCTGGATAACACACAGATTCTACCGATCGGGCAGCCCGCGGCCTGGTTAGGCCTCGAGCAGGATGGGGATGTGGTATCGATCACGCCGCACGATCCTATGCCCAAGCGGTGTACCATTCATCCGGTCGCCCTGTTCCAGCAGGATCGCGGCTTCCCCGATGTCAGCACCGTCATGGGCCGTCTGACCTTTCCGCGGCGTAGTACCGAATCCCAGCGGTATCAAGCCTATTCGCAGGACCCGGAGCGTCATCTGAAGGAGTTGTACTTCCCAGTCGAAGCGTGCCCGGATGACGAATGGCCGACGTCCAAACAGCGTTGGACGAACCACCAGGCCATCGCGCGCCGGCTGCTGGCGGCGGCCGACGTACCCTGGGACGGCCTCTCTCATCACGATGTAAAAGACCTGGTGGATTTCGTACCCTGGCCTGAGACCCTGGAAGGTTGCGTGCTGCACGCCCTGACACAGTGGACACACCTGCGCGGTCGATGCGTGATCGAAATTGGCTCGTTGCGGGGTCGGTCACTATCCATGCTGGCCATGGCGCTGCGCGGCGTGCAGAGCGATGCGCTGCTTATCTCGATCGACCCGCACCGGGAACAGCCGTTCAATTTCGAGCAGGTTCGGCTGGCCTTGCGGCAGATCGGCGAAGAGAATCGCCTCGTGCAGATGCGTACGACAGGCGAACAGGCGACGCCCATTCTCGGCAAGGAATGTGCGTCCCTGATCTTCATCGACGGCGATCACTCGTACGAGCAGGTCCTGGCCGACTTCAATCATTGCCGTGACCTGTTGGCCCCCGGCGGCTGCATGGTCTTTCACGACTACGGATTCGGGAAACACAACGGTCAGCCCGACGCCCACCCCGGCGTCACGCATACGATCGACGAGCACGTCTTCAAGGACGCCGCCTTCAAGCCGCTCCTGCTGTCGCACACGCAGTTTGCGTTTTTGAAGGACGGCTGATACCGCATTTTCGTTGACGTTGTGGGTGCTGATGCACCAGAGCCATGGGCGCGAGCTTATGGACCCCTTACCGCGCCATGCTGTCACCGGGCTTGCGCCCGGTGCTCTGGTTCCGCCGCGGTACCGCGCTGGTCAAGCCGTAGCGGACTTGCTATCCTACCTCCGTTGGAGTCATGCCCGGGCATTCCGCCCGGCGACAACCCCGCCATGCGATGGACCCGCCTCACCCGGGATTGGGCGGGGTTGATTACCAGACGGTGAAGAGACGGAGAGAGGCCCCATGAGCCAGGATTTCCTGCCCATCAAGGGGTACGACCACATCGAGTTTTACGTGGGCAACGCCAAGCAAGCGGCGCACTTTTACGACAAGACTTTCGGCTTCAAGCCGGTGGCCAAAATGGGTTTGGAGACGGGCTGCCGCGATCGCGCCAGCTACGTCATGCAACAGGGCAAGGTGCGGTTTGTCCTGACGACGGCGTATACGCCCGATAGCGAAATCGCTCGGCACTGCGCCCTGCACGGCGACGGCGTGAAGGCCATGGCGCTCGAGGTCCAGGATGTCGAGAAGGCGATTACCGAGGTGAAAAACCGCGGCGCGACCGTGCTCAAGCAACCTACGGCCATCGAGGACGAACATGGCACGGTGGTCACTGCGGAGATCATGTACGCCGGAGATACGATCTTCCGCTTCGTCGATCGCGGCAACTACCGCGGCGTCTTTACGCCGGGCTTCAGGCCGATCGAGGCACAAGGTAGCGAGCCGGTCGGCTTCGCATCGGTCGACCACATCGTCACGAATGTCTACATCGGCGAGATGGACTACTGGGCGCGGTGGTTCGAGAATGTGCTGGGCTTCACCAATCTGCTGAGTTTCACGGATGACGACATTAGCACGGAATACAGCGCACTGATGAGCAAGGTGATGGAAAACGGCACGGGCAAGTGCAAGTTCCCCATCAACGAACCGGCCGAGGGCAAGAAGAAGAGCCAGATCGAGGAATACCTGGACTATTACAACGGGCCGGGCGTGCAGCACATCGCCATGACCACGCCGGACATTTACGCCACGGTGCGCGAGTTGCGGCGTCGCGACATCGACTTCCTCCGCGTTCCCGATACGTACTATGAAATGATGCGCGAGCGCGTCGGCGACGTGGGCGAGGACTGGGACCGTTTGCAGGAACTGGGCATCCTCATCGACAAGGACGACGACGGCTATCTGCTGCAGATCTTCACCGCGCCGGTGGAGGATCGGCCGACGCTTTTCTACGAAGTCATCCAGCGCCACGGTAGCCGCGGGTTCGGCATCGGTAATTTCAAGGCGCTGTTTATCAGCATCGAGGAAGAGCAGGCACGGCGAGGGAATCTCTAGGCACCACGGTGATTGCGTGTTAGGATTCAGTTCCTGGCGTACCGAGATGAGTTCGAGGAGGCGTTCATGATGCAGAGTCTCGAAGTCACCATTGAGCCACCTGCCCAGAAGGAATTGGACAAGCTCGCCGAAGATGCCAAACGTGCACTCGTGCTTCTGCGTAGCGAAGATTGCGAGATTCGCCGACCGCTGTTTGTAGAGTTTGCAGGTATGCCCAAGTCGGGCAAGAGCACGATTATTGGCATTCTGACTCACTTTTTGCGAAGAGTCGGGTTTGATGTCGTCCAACCTGTTGAAGGCGCTTCGCTACGAACTCCGCCCACGCTGCGGGATGATTGGTTAGCGTTCAACGCGTGGTCGGGGTGTTACGCCCTCCGGCACATTCTTGAGCTTGCACATGAGCAGCAGCCCCCAGAATTTGTGATTCTTGATAGAGGTCTATTCGACGCTTCAGCGTGGATGGCCTTTCTCGAATCGTCGCAGCAAAGAATCACGCAGGAGGACCGCGACAAAATTACCGCGTTCTTGACGTTAGATCTCTGGCGACGCCGCGAGATTGCGGTGTTTCTATTCACTGTGGATCGGAAGTCGTCATTACAACGAGAGGTCGACTCCAAGCTCGTTGATGAACATGGATCCGTCATGAATCCCGAAGTACTTCAATCATTGGACGACGCGTATCGCAATACGTCAGAGGACTTAAAGGACAGTTTCCCGATATGGCTCGTTGATACTTCGTTTATCGATGGACAAAGCCCTTGTTTCCAGGGTGTGGCGTACAAAGTAGGACGTGTAATCGTGGTTAAGTTGAATGAATTGGTTTCTCAGAGGCTTCTCGTTACGAAGCCTGTTGTAACCGAAGGACTCGTGACGGATGAGGCGAAGGCCGATGAAGTCTTCGCAGCAATTTTGAACGATGGCGACCCGCAGTTTCTAGATCGCGCAGAGGCAGAAAAGAGTACCGCCGTTCAGCAGGTTGTGCCATATGCAGTTCTTGTCGACCAGGATGGCAAGTACTTCCGTGCCCGGCGTCGTGCAGATCATCCAAGATCTGAACTTCGCGGGAGGTATACCCTATTGGTAGGTGGCCACGCGGAGGAAAAAGACTGGAGCAACGAGGAACCGCAATCGGTATTCGAGCGCTGCTTGCGGCGCGAACTCGAAGAGGAGTTGATTGGGATACATGTTCAACAAATCGAGCGGCTCGGTTTGATTAACGACCCAAGATCGGCCGTTGGAAGTCGGCACCTCGCGGTTCTGTTCAAAGTGCAAGTGGGCGGGCAACCCAAGATCCGGAGGCAAGCTAGCGATCAGGAATTCGGTCGTGAGGCTGTTGGTTGGATAGCGGAAGAAGAGATTAAGGGGCTCATGGATCAGTTGGACCCATGGTCGCAACACGTTGCCGCTAGCCTATTCGGCGCCGACCTTCCTGAATTGTCGGGTGAACCCACTTTATTTACTCGAAATAATCATGAATAGGCGCACCTCCTGGGTGCCATCATTGGATCACGAATCCAAACAGAGTGAACGACCGTACGTTGTTTAGAATCAAATGCCGAGTCTGCGAGGCAAGACCAAGCTTGGTTGAATACGAGCAACTCATCACCGTCCAGGAGACGTGAATCTATGATCCATTACCACAAACTCGGCAGCGTGCCGCCCAAGAACCATGTATCGCACCATGAAGAGGGCAAGCTCCTAATGGAGCAGTGCATGACGCGCGTGGGATTCGACAGTACCTACAGCATTCTATATTTCCGCGTGCCGCCCACGGATGAGTGCGCCGTGCGGTCCATGGAACTGCCGGGCTTTTGTCCGGTGGCCCCGATCCAAGACCAGGCGCTGCACCGCCGGCACATTCGCACGCAAGATTTGAAGGTGGATGGCGACTTTCTCACCGCGCGCCGCACGGTCTTAATGAACGATGACGTGCGCGTCGGAATCTGCAAGCCCAACAAGCCGGCCGAGCACTGGTTCAGTAACGGCGAGGGTGACGATTGCTGGTTCGCCTACGAGGGCGGTGGGTATGTTGAGAGCGTCTATGGTCCGCTGCCGTTCAAAAGGCACGACTACGTCATCATTCCCAAGGGCACACCCTATCGGCTTCATGCGGACGGAAATAAGGGCACGTTCTTGGTCTTCGAGTCAACCAGCTACATCGACATCCCCAAGCAGTTCCGCAACGAATCGGGGCAACTCAAACTGGACGCGCCGTATTGCCATCGCGATTTCCGAATCCCGACCGAACTGCTCCGGTTCGATGAGGCGCAGCATGGCAAGGGTCCGTACCCGTTGGTGGTGAAGCACGCCAATCAGCTTAGCGTGCATGAATACAAGCACTTTCCGTGGGACCTCGCGGGCTGGGACGGATACTCGTATCCGGTGGCGTTCAACATTCATGACTACCAGCCGCGTACGGGTATCGTGCATCTGCCGCCGACAATCCACATCACCTTCGCCGGTCGCGGCTTCATCATCTGCAGCTTCGTACCGCGCAAGGTGGATTACTACGACAAGGATGGTCACAAGGCCATTCCGTGTCCGTACGGTCACGCCAGCGTCGATTGCGACGAGATTCTCTACTATGTGGCGGGCAACTTCACGAGCCGCAAGGGCATCGAGGAAGAGTCCATAAGCTTGCACCCCATGGGCATTCCGCACGGCCCGCATCCAGGCACGTACAAAGGCAGCATCGGGCAGGAACGCACGAACGAACTGGCCGTCATGTGCGACACGTTCAAACCGTTGCGATTGACAGACGTCGCCGATTCCATCGAGGACAAGGACTACCACTACACTTGGGTCGACCGCGAAGGCCAGTCTAGTTACGACGGGTAAGAACGCGTGGGCTGGAGGCCGCCGGCCAACGGCGCTTTAATCCGCCATCATGTTTGAAATTGCGGTCATCCTCGCCTTCGTCATCGTCGTGCTGCAGACGATTTTTCACCTGCGGCATATCAAACAGCGGAATCGCCGTAGTGAGGCCGGGGTTTGCATGCGCTGAGGTACGCCGTTAGACGATATCGAGCCCTCCCTGGTGTGTCCCAAGTGCGGCGAGCCGATTCTCCGCTGAGACTCCCTCAGGGTGGTTTTTTCGCTGGATCCGGTGGATCCATCCGTAGACCAGCCGTCAAACGTCTGGCCTGCTATGTCGCCTGCGGCGGCAGAGGGCTGCGGTGGTGGCCTCAAGAAATCTCGTGAATGATGGCGCCGCATGGACATTGAGAATCATGTCAATGGGAGGCTATTTCGATCAAAATCACCGTTCGTGAATAGGCTCTACGTTGGGTGGCATGGGCAAGCGATAGCTTGCCCGTGGTTTCTGAGGCATCGAACGGGCAATCGAGTTTGCCCATGCGACCCGGGATTCGTAGCGCGTTCTCGTGCGCGTTGATTTAGACTCGCTCGCCATTGGCGTGTGGCCTTTCGTCGTCGGCCTGCATCTCACATATTAAGGGAAGTCGAAACTGTACTTTTAGCACGGGGCTCGCCATGACCGATTCCACAACCGACCGCCAACGTCATGAGGCCAACCGCACATCCTGGAACGCCGCGACCGTGGCGCACAACAGCCACAAGGTCGATCAGGCGGGCTTCCTGAAAAACGGCGGCAGCACGCTGTTTCCGGAAGAAATCGAACTGCTGGGCGACATCAGAGGCAAGCGTCTTGTCCACATGCAGTGCAACGCTGGCCAGGACACGCTCAGCCTCGCACAACGCGGCGCCGTGGTCACCGGCGTGGACATCAGCGATGAGGCGATCGACTTTGCCACACAGCTGTCAGCCGATTCGGGCATACCCGCCACCTTCGTCCGCTCCGACATCTACGATTGGTTCGACGCAGCCCGAGGCGCGGGTGAACGATTCGACATCGCGTTCTGTTCTTACGGCGCCATCTGCTGGCTCTCGAACTTGAACCTCTGGGCCGAGTGTGTCGCGGCCGTCCTCGTTCCCGGCGGGCGCCTCGTCGTCGTCGATTTCCATCCCGTGCTCATGATGTTCGACGAGAAACTGCAACACAAGTACTCATACTTCGCCCGGAATGAGCCCCATGAATGGGAAGAAGGCGTGGGCGACTATGTGGCCATGTCCGATGGCGCGCTGGCGCCCTCCGGCTATCAGGAAGGCGTGCACGACTTCAACAACCCGAACCCGGTGTACGAGTATCAGTGGCATCTTGGCGCTATATTCACCGCTTTGTTGAAAGCCGGCATGTCGATCGACCAATTCCACGAGTATCCCTACTCCAACGGCGCCAAGTTCGCCGAATGCATGGAAGTAAAACCGGGACGCCGCATGTACCTGCCGAGTCCGATTCCGAGCGTCCCCCTGATGTACGGACTTGTCACGACGAAGCGTAAGGCCATAAACTGAGACAAGTCGGGAACCTGCCGCAGCGAGGGGCGTCTAAGAAAGCGGGGTGGGCGGTGCCCACCCTGCGGGTTACTATGCCGTATTCGTGTAAGATGATGAAGTACTGCATGAGCGCCCATGTTCGCGAACACCAGCCCAATCCGCTGCCTGGAGAACCACAATGAAGATCGTCTTGATTTGCGCTTTGATCCTTGTGCTCACGAGCTTTTTCGGCAAGCAGGCCGATGCCCAGCGACTCGACCGCGCCGAATCTCCGGATGACGGCGATTCGCCATCGCTTCAGAAACCGCCGCAGGCCAAGGACGACGCCGAGCGGCGCATCCTCGATTGTCTGTACGATATGCACGAGAATCAGCGAGGCGGCATGATGAACATCTCGCCGGAAGACGGCCGACTGCTCCGCATGCTCACCGAAACCAACGGCGCGAAGAACGTCGTAGAGATCGGCACCTCCAACGGCTACTCGACCATCTGGCTCTGCCTCGCCCTGCGCAAGACCGGCGGCAAGCTGACCACGTTTGAGATAGACGCCGAACGTGCGTCACTTGCCCGTGAAAACTTAAAACGCGCCGGCGTAGAGGATCTGGTGACCCTCATCGAGGGCGACGCCCACCGTAACGTGCGCGATTTGAAGGAGCCGATCGACGTTCTCTTCCTCGATGCCGACAAGCCGGGCTACGTCTCCTATCTTGAGCGACTGCTACCGCTGATCAAGCCCGGAGGACTGGTCATCGCGCACAACATGCGCCGGCCTCCGCCCGACCCGCGCTACATCGAGGCCGTCACCGCGAACCCCGCCCTCGACACCTCGTTTCTTCTCATGGAAAGCGCAGGCGTCGGCGTGACGATCAAAAAGCGCTAAGAGGTCCTCGGCCCAGTTCCGTGCACTGAGCGTTGGCGCGAACATACTCTGTTTTCTCGCCCCGGTCGGACGCGAGGATGGCCATCCAAATGGCGTCGTGGTAGGCGCCGTCGATGAAAACGTAATCACGGAATCGCCCCTCCTCCTGAAACCCGCAGGCGAGGTAGGTGTGCACGGCTTTCTCGTTGTACGCCGCGACATAGAGATGAATGCGGTGGAGATTGAGCTGGTCGAATCCGAATTGCGTCAACAACTCGACGGCGCGGCGGCCGAGACCCTGGCCGCGACTGCCCGGCTCGCCCACGTAGATCCACAGTTCCGCGTGGCGGCTGCGGTTGTCGATGGTCTTGAGACCGCATAACCCGATCGTCTGCCCTTTGTGGCTCACGGCGAAGGTGACGGCGTCATCCCGCGTCACCAGATCGGCGTACCACTTTTCGTGCTCGATGCCTGTCACCGGTCGGATGCGGTTGACGTCCCTTGCCAGGTCGGGATCGTTGACCCAGACCTGCACGCGCTGAAGGTCGGTTTGCTCGAACGGGGCCAGAGTGATCACGCCGTCGGAATACATGACTCGCTCCTCGCATTTTGGTGTTCCTCGCGTCGCTCGCCGGTCTTGATCGTGTCGAGGCTGGTCGGGCCGCAGTGGAACATCAAATCGATGACAGAGAGGTGTGATACGAACGCACCGTACTGCTGGGGATAGGTCGGGTGATGATAGTCTTGAAACGTCACGTCGATGCCTGCGTGCCGGAACATGAGAAGATCCATGTATGCGCGGGAGGCGGCGCCGGCGTAGTAGTGCCGACAATCGAACGACTCGCAGATGGTAATCAAGCGTTCGCAACGCCCCTCGGGCAGGATCATCTCGCTGCTGCGGCGAAACTGTCGTACAAGACCCAGCTTGGCGCACAACAGCTCGACCAGGGCGATGTCCAGGTCGGCGATGCGCTCCCAGGATGCCCCTAATAGGTCACCCAACTCGGGAAAAAGCCAGTCGAAAAACGGCGCGGCATGGTAGTTCATCTGAAGGGTCTTGAGGTGCTTCTCGGCCCAGGTGGCCTTGGTCGGGTCAATGCGCACGTCTTTGATGGCCGCACGGTCGCCGGCGCGAACGGGCACGGTCAACCACTGCGGACCGCCCGGTCCCTTGATGCGGTTGCGGTTACGCCAGCCGTGCTTGTCGAACTGGACATCGTCCAGATGCACGAAAACGTCCGCACGATGTACCTGCTCGAAGTATCCCAGCCACGGCAGATAGCCGGGTTGGAGCACGACGCAGGTTCGGGGCGAATCGCTTGTTAGGCAGGACATGGTGTTTCTTTCGTCGTCTCGTTGCGAAGCATGTTGTCGTCGGGTCGCCTTCCCTCGAACCAGGTCTGAAAGCAGAACAACGACCAGACCTTGTATTGCAGCGCGGTGTCGCCCGCGTAGTAGCGTTGCACAAGTTGTGACACCGCATCCGATCGAAGTAGCCCGTGTTGCTCCAGTCGTTCCGGGAGAAGCGTGTCTTCGATCCGGCTACGAAGAGCGTCGCGCTGCCAATCGTTGATCGGCATGACGAAGCCTTCTTTCGGGCGATCGACGATCGTGTCCGGCAGGTAACGCCGCGCCACTTCCTTGAGGAGCCACTTGCACTGTCCCTCACGGATCTTCCAATCGCCGGGAAGACCGGCGACGAATTCGACCAGCTCGTGATCGAGGAAAGGCACACGCGTTTCGACCGAGTGGGCCATGGACAGGCGATCGTTGAATTTCAGGACAAGATCGGGCAGAACCGTGCGACAGTCGTAGAACTGCTGGCGATTCTGGACATCTTTCGTGAGACACCCGTCGAAGATTCCTCGCACCCACGCCGCCGTATCGCACATGCCAAGCGCGGTGAAATCCGTGTTGAGTAGATCACGTTTTTCCTCATCCGAAAACACAAGAAGATTGGCACGCCAGCACCAGTCGCGCCTGTCCGCCAAGCCTGCAACGAAGTCGATGTCGTTCTCAAAGGGGGCAACCAGGCTCGGGTTCTTACGGACCGACGCCGGACCGTGGGCTAAGAAGCGCTCGATCGGCTGTGCCAGGCGATGGGCGAGATACGAGCCGAACAGTTCGTCCGCGCCGTCGCCTCCCAGGCAAACCTTGACGTGTTGCGACACCAGCTTGTTGAGGCAGTAAGGACTCATCACGCCGGCGAACGGTTCATCGAAGGCGCTCAGTATATCCGGCAAGTCCTGCACGAACTCGTGGTGCGACGTCAGATGCTCGTGATGCTCCGTATCGAAAATGGCGGCCACCTGCCGCGCCGCCTCCGCCTCTCGATCCTTGTGCGCAAAGGGCCCCTCATACCCGAGCGTAAAGGTCTTCACCGGCTCGCCGGAGAACTCGGACGCGAGGGCTACGATCAGGCTGGAGTCCACGCCGCCGCTCAGCAGGGCACCGACAGGCACGTCGGAGACGAGCCGACGCTGCATAGACGCGCGCAGCAGATGATTCAGGCGCTCGACGGCATCTTGTGCGTCAAGCGTCTCATCACCCGTCTCATTCAAATTCCAGTACGTGCGCTTGGAGATCTTGCCGTCGCGGAAGACCACCTGCTCGCCGGGCAAAACCGCCGCGATGCCTTCGTACATGGTGAGCGGCGCAGGCACAAACTTGAAGCTGAGGTAGTGGTAAAAGGCCTCCACATTCATGTTGGGCGTTGCCGTGAGACTTGCCAGAATGGCCTTGATCTCGCTGCCGAAACGAAGGCTTTGCCCGCATGGGTAATAGAACAGCGGCTTGATCCCCAGCCGGTCGCGCGTCAACACCAGCTTGCGCCGGCGTGCGTCCCACAGGGCGATGGCGAATTGCCCGTTGAGTTGCTGCACGAAGTCGTCGCCGTATTTTTCGTAGAGATGCGGCACGACCTCCGTGTCGCAGCGTGTTCGAAACACGTGCCCGGACGATTGGAGCGATCGGCGAAGTTCTTCCGCGTTGTATATTTCGCCGTTGAAGGCGACGATGACCGAGCCGTCCTCGTTGCCCATCGGCTGATGACCACGGTCGACGTCGACGATGGCCAGTCGCGTCGAACAAAGGCTCGCCGACGGCGACTCAAAAAAACCCTCGTCGTCGGGACCTCGGTGGCGCAAGATCTGCGCCATGGTTCGTAATGCGTCTTGGTCGCGTAACCCCGCAAACCCGGCAATGCCACACATACTCTTTTCAATCCATAAGGAGACCCCCTGGGCGCGCAGGCTTTCAGACGCGTCAAGCGGGGACCGATAAATCCTCAGGAAATATCGGACAGTTATCAGATTCGATGAAGCATGCGCCTTGGACCGGGGCGCGATATTTCCTTGCCGCTCAACGGGTTCTTATTTCGGTCTTTCCAAGGACCGATATTCCATCAGTTGATGATGGATTATCCGACAAAAGTGCAGCCGGGCTTTTCCGGCGGTGCCGTTTCGTTTTTCTGAACCGGTTTTTGCATGAGCGTGACCAAGCAACTACGCGTGTTGTCCAATCTGGGCCGGAACCTGCTCCGACCGAACGAGCCCGGCTACTTGATTCTCTACGTGAACAATGTTTGCAACCTGCGGTGCGACATGTGTCTCGCGTGGGACCAGATGCAGAAGAAGATGGACGACATGACGCTGGACGAATTCGTCAAGCTCTCACATTCGTTCCGCAACCTCGTGCAATTGACCCTCACCGGCGGCGAGCCGACGCTCAACCGCGACCTGCCGCGGATCGCCGAGGCGTTCTACCGGAACGCCGGGCTGGCCAAGTGCACACTGGTCACCAACGGTACCTACATCGATCGGACGGTCGAACACGTGCAGGAAATTCTCGACCGCTGCCCACACATTGACCTGGTCGTCACCGTCAGCCTCGACGGTACGAAGGATATTCACGAGCGCGTACGCGGCGTCTCCGGCTGTTTCGACAAAAGCTGCACCTGCCTGGATCGGCTAATGGAGCTGCGCGACGGCGGGCGACGCGACCACCTGAGCGTCAACGTGACCAGCGTCGTCAGCAAATACAACTGGGATCACGTGGAAGAC
>Ga0055481_10000122_pt1 | contig 21156 bp, 17 predicted proteins | sample Muzzi_PWC_D2_FD_57936 | JGI IMG/M metagenome (GOLD analysis project Ga0055481, IMG submission 57936) | Wetland microbial communities from San Francisco Bay, California, USA, that impact long-term carbon sequestration - Muzzi_PWC_D2 | ecosystem: Environmental > Aquatic > Marine > Wetlands ... | reverse complement strand
GACGGCTACGTCACCCGAAACCGACACGGAGATGCCGAACAAGTCATCCCTCGCGCCGTCCGAGGCAAGAAGCTTTTGCTTCGGTACCCAGGTCGTCCCATTCCAGCGGAACACATACGCCGAGCCGGAGGCGAGCCCGTTGTCGTCGTCGCCAGTCGCCCCCACGACGGCCACGTCGCCCAAAACGGACACGGTTCCGCCGAACTCATCGTGCACCGTACCGTCCCAAGCGAGCAGCTTCTGTTGCTCAATCCAAGTTGCTCCGTTCCAGCGGAACACATACGCCGAGCCGGAGGCGTCGGCGTTGTCGTACAAGTTCGTCCCCACGAGAGCCACGTCGCCCGAAACGGACGCGGACCAGCCGAAATTGTCCCCCGCGACCCCGTCTGAGGCGAGCAGCTTTTGCTCCTCGTCCCACGCCGAGCCGGTCCAGCGGAACACGTACGCCGAGCCGGAGCCGGAGCCGTTGTCGTCATCGCCGTTCGCCCCCACGACAGCCACGTCGCCCGAAACGGAGACGGACACGGACTTTCCGAATTGGTCATCACTTGACCCGTTCGAGGCGAGCAGCTTTTGCTCCTCTTCCCACGCCGAGCCGTTCCACCGGAACACGTACGCCGAGCCGGAGTTGGTCGTCCAGCGGCCGTTGTCCTGGTACGCTCCCACTACTGCCACGTCGCCCGAAACCGACACGGAATTGCCGAACCGGTCACCCGCCCTCGCATCCGACGCGAGCAGCTTCTGCTCTTCGATCCAGGTGGTCCCGTTCCAGCGGAATACGTACGCCGAGCCGGAATCGCATCGAACACCCGGCGAGCAAGCGTCGTCCTCGTTCGGTGCCCCCACGACGACCACGTCGCCCAAGACAGACACGGAGGCGCCGAATGAATCACCCCCAAAGGGACTCGACGACCCGTCGGAGGCGAGCAGCTTTTGCTCCTCGTCCCACGCTGCACCGGTCCAGCGGAACACATACGCCGAGCCGGAGTCGATCCCGTTGTCGTCGTCGCCGTGCGCCCCAACGACAGCCACGCCGCCCGAAATGGAAACGGAGTTGCCGAAACTATCCCCTCCAAAATCTCCCCCCGCCCCGTCCGAGGCGAGCAGTTTGACCGACTCGGTCAACACCTGCCCCGACGCCCCGGACGGAAGGACGGCTGTTGTCCGGAGGCTTTCTTTATCGACCGCCTTCGACAGGTCGCGCGCCTGCCCCACAGCGAGATCGGCCACGCCGGCGAACATCATAAGCGAGAGTGCCACCACTCGGCGGCAGGCGGAAACCCCAGCAGCGCGCGTCGATGCGCGGAGGCCCGCCGGCGTCGCATCCTTTGCGCGGACCTCATGGATGAGCTGGCCGCCGTGAACTCGAAATAGACCGGACTGCAAGGACCCTCCCTCTCAAAATGAACTGGCGATCGGTGACGTAAAACGCCTGGTATGAGACGACATTTCCCATTTGGCGTCTGCCGGAACGCCGCAAGGAACCATTGTATCACCTTGATGCTTCGATTCAAGGATTTCTGGGCCTTTCACGCAGCCATCGGCGGTGTTCTTGGCCATTCTTGGCCTGATTTTGTAGGCCCGGCCGACACGGTTTCTTCCGACATTTCCCATTTGCACCTCCGATGCTGCCATCTTCGCGAATCTTTGCCTCATTTCAAAACCGAACTGCGGTTCTGACGAAAATGCCTGCCTGTGAACGCCATATTCAACCCTTATCGGCTGATCGAAGTGCGGTGGTTGCCGTTTGCCTGGCGCACGGCGCAGCACCCACCAGCCCTTAACCGGGATCGTCATGTTTTTCACCCTATCGCGATACTCAACCACGTTGCAGCAACGGCGGCGGGACACCGACGCGCCGGATGCGGTCCAGGATCGCTGCGAACAACTCTCGTGGAACCGCCACTTCGGCGATCTGGAAGATCACGTACCCCGAGTGCCTCACCACCTTGGCTCCGATCTTGATTAAGTTCTCCCGTAGCGTGGTCAGCGACCAGTGCTTCACGGACCTCGGCAGAGCCAACCGACGCAGAAAGTTTCCCAAGTTGTACGCCAGAGCGAAGAGTTGAAGCCGCGCCTGGTTGTCCCTGAAGTTCCGACACGACAACCGCGTCCACTTCACGGCGTACTTGCCCTCCTTGATCCACTGCTCGGCCGTACCGCGACCGTTGTAGAACTTGACTACTTTCCTCGACCAGCCGGTCATGTTGGTCACGATGAACCCGACTCGCGGAAACAACTGGTCCCAATGCCATTCGACTTTGGCGACCACGCGGCGACGACGATCCCAACTCTGCGCCTGATACGAGAAGCTCTCGTAGAACACCTTGGGCTTGTACGAAGGCCGACCTACTGGACGGGTCAACAGATGGCTGATACTGGCGGTAAAAACGTCGTTCGACGGGATGCGGATGGTGTACTGAAAACTCTCCTCCTCCAGCACGCCGTACAGCCCCGGGATGGCGAACGCCGCATCGCCACGGAAGTACTTGGGGATGTCGCGATCCCGGTATCGGTCGATGACCGGCAGCAGGACCCGGCGCCAGAACTTGGCGCTGATGTGGTTGCCACGCCGCAGCATGGCACGTTCCAGATCGCCGTACTGGTTGAACAGGAACAGCGGATGATAGCACATGCACTCGAAGAAACCGTTGTACGCCGAGCCTTGCTGTTCGCCATGCGTCTCACTGACCGAACTATCCAAATCCAGGATTAGCTTGTCGAGCGGAGCACACTCGTGGGCGGAGTCGATCCAAGTGCCGGAGAGATTCATCAGTGCCGTCAAGTTCTTCCGTGAACTCAACATCTCCGTCTCGAACCGGCTCATCTCACTCGTCGATGCGGCTTCCTTCTCTTTCGCCCGCCCGCCTACAACTCGACGCATGGCAGGATCGACGCGTAAGCGATCAGCATCGTTGACATCTTCGTAGCCAGCCAAGCGTCCATAGACACCCTGTCGAAGCATGGCCAACATAGTGTGCTGGGTATTCTTTCCGTAACGCGGATCGGACAAAACGGTGCTTCCCTTTTCCGTCAAACGGAACGCTTCATCCAGTTCACGAAACGCCAGCAAACCTGCGTCGCTGGTGATCTTCGCTCCGTGGAATTCGAGCTTGAGTTTGCTGTCGAATTGAACACGAAGTGCTTGTTTTCGCCTGTCACCCATTGGATGCCCCTGTCACAATGGCCGGAAACCCTTGAATCACAGGGCGAAACTGCACGAATCATGCCATCACGAATACTTCATCTGGGAAATGCGGGACTAATCGACTATGCCTAGCCGTGTAGTAGGAACATCATGGCGCCGGCGGCCAGAACGGTCAACGCATGCAGCAAGTATGGCGCGTGCCAGGAGTTGCAGCGGTACGCCAGATAAGCGAGAAATGTTCCGCCCGGGAACGAAAGCAGAAGTTCGCGCGGATTCTTGCCTGAGTGGACGAACCCGAATAGCAGGCCTGACAAGAGTACGGCATCCAGGCACCCATCCGGCAGTCCAAGCCAGCGTGTGAACCTCTGAACGCCACGGGCGCCGTCCGTCGGTTGGGCCATGCCGATCCAGCGCAGCACGCGCGTGAACCCGACGGCGTTTGCCTGGCAGAGCGTGGCGGGCTGTGGCCATTTCCCTTCCTTGCGGAAGGCTGCGAGCATGATGCCCTCGAAGAACAGGTGCTCGCAGAATAGCACGATCACGTAATAGGCCGCGACGCCGGCCGCGTGCACGTCGAAGTAGCGTGTTTCGTAGTACTCGAAGAAGGCGCGTGGGCTCACCATCCAATAAAGAAACGGCAGCGAGCCGACGAAGCTGCATCCGATCAGACGGAGGTAGAGAACGTTCGGTTTGCGCCAGCCGATGTCAGCCGCTTTGCGTCGACCGACCAGCGTGATGAGCGCCCAGGGTACGATCAGTGCGGTAAGGAGGTAAAAAACGCCGGAATGAACCAATTTGTTTGTTTGCCCGCATCCCAACGCCTTGGCGGTGTTCTGGATGGCGGAGTGGATCATTCCCTGGGGCCATCCCCAAGCTGACTTCAGCGCGGGGGGGAGCCAATTCGGCGTTTTGACCACGACCACTACGACAACGTATACGAAAATGACGCCCATCCGCGCAATCTGGGCCGGCGTCCACCCGGGTCGGGAGGTGGATTCGTTGGCCTTCTTGGTTTCGTGGCGCGCCGCCTTCGATTGCCGGCGGCGCCGGGATGATCTTCCTCTGCTCATCCGAATCCTACGTCGACGCTGTTTCCATCTCGGAGAGAATGAATCTGGACGTTGCCCGCGCGGACGAAGAGTCTAAACTCTCCGCAGGCGATTGACCAATGGAGCCAGGCCGAATGACCGCGGAAGATCTATTCTCTCTCACCGACGTAGCCCTGAAAACCGTCGGATATCCGAGCTGGACCAGTGCGGACGATCCGGACGCGTGTGACGAATTGCTCTTCCTCGAGGCCGAGCATGATGTACCCGCTCAATGGGCATTGGTGCCGGTGGGTGAGGATGACCCGGATGATGACGACTGCCTGGCGCTGGGCGTGGAAATGGCCGCGGCGTTGATTCGCGAGCATTTGCGTACCGTGCTTCTCGATCGCGGCTGGCAGGTTCAGGTCTCCATGCGAAAAGACCGGCGTCGTTGGCGGCTTGTGGATTGCCTGTCGCCCGCGGACGGCGGTGGCGATCGTCTGGGCGATGCGGTGGAGTACCCGTGGGGCGAAGACGAACTGGCAGTGCTGTGCGACTCGGTACGTGCGGTGCATGGTGGCGCGTGAGGACAGATACCCCGGCCAATGCAATTGACGACGAATGCGACGCTGCGGTTTCCGGTGTCAGAACATAAGCCTGCGAATCCAGCTGTCAATCCACCGCGTCCGGGGGCGGACCGGTTCCCTGAATTCCGCGCCGTTCCGATTGCCTGCAATCTTAGAACTCGTTGTACACATAGCCTACATGTGCTGATACCATCGGGAATCGTTTGATCTTTCAGAGGAGACACGACTATGCGTCGATTGGTCCCAGGAGTTTCGATTTGCACCTTGGCGGGCGTGCTGGTTGGGGGCTGTACGGGGCTGTACGGTGGTGCACCCGACCCTGAGCCCGCGCCCGGTCTTCGAAATCTCAGCCCGATCAACTTTGCGAATGATGTGCCCCTGAACACCGATCCCGTCTCCGTGGATTTGGATGGAGGATCGGTCGCGTTCGCCGGTGGCACGGCAGGCACACGGGGCATTCTGCCGCTCTACTTCAGTGATGCCTTCGCCTGGAATCTCAACGGTGGCCCGGCCGAGATTTCGTTTCAAAATCTCCAAATCAAGGCGGTGAGATTCTACTTTGCGCAACAGGGCGACGCCGGCGCGACAGTCGTCGCGTTGAACACCGACGGTGAGGCCGTCGGATCCGCGGAGTCGTTTCCCGCGGCCAATCTGGGGGACGGCAACGCGGTCGTCGAAATCAACGCGGGAGAATCATCGATCACCCGGCTGGCCTTCGAATCGCCGGAGGGCGCGATCGTGTCCGTGGACCATTTGGTGCTTTCCGTGCCGGAATAGGACGAGTATTCGCCATGGCGAAGTGCGGTCTTCACGGAGTCGATCCGGCCGACAGGGAAGGAAAGGACGCGCCGCCGCACCGTTACCGATCGGCAAGCAGACGATAGACGGCCTCATATCCTAGTGCCATAGATTTGTCGCTGAACCGTTCCTCGGCATTCCGGCGACATGCTGTGGGTGCGATGGCGCCGAGCTTTCCGACCGCGCGTACGGCGTCGTCCAAGGAATCAACGACGAAGCCGGTCTTGCCCTCGGCAATGATCTCGGGAAGTGCGCCGTAACGCGTAGCGATCAGCGGCGTGCCACTGGCCTGGGCTTCCACGGCCACCAACCCGAAGGGTTCGCACCAGCTTATCAGGAACAACACGCCGGCCGCCTTGCGATAAACCGGCGCCAACTCCTTCTGCGAAAGCAGGCCCAGGTATTCCACGTTTCTGCCGTCGATGTGCGGTTTGATCTTCGTGTCGTAGTAGTCCTGGTACTGCGACTCGATTAATCCGGCCATCAGGAGACGGCGACCGGAGCGCCGTGCCACCTCGATGGCTTCTGCCGGGCCCTTCTCGGGCGAGAGTCGGCCGGCGAAGAGCAGATACTCGTCTTTGTTCGCCTCAAAAGGGAAGTCTTCCATGCGAATGCCGTTGTATACCGTGCGGACGTAGTTGAGAGTTGGCAGGAGGGAACGCTCCGCATCAGAAAGCGAAACGAAAGGAAGATCGCCATACATGTTCAGCAGGGGATGGGTGGACCGCACCCAGGCCGATCCATGCAGCGTGGTGACGAGCGGACACTTGATCAGCCGAGCGAAACCCAGTGCGTGTACGTGCAAGTGGGAGTGGACGACATCGAATTTTCCAGCGGCTGCCAGTTCCATGCATGTGGCAATGTGCACGTGTTCCCAAACGCGGCCATCCGGCGGGCCTTCCAATCGTCCGGATGTGGCATCGAAGGCGCGGGGCCTGCTACGCTCCGGCTCAGGCCACGTCGACAGCGAGTACGGGCAGGTGGCCACCAAATGGGCGGACGACTGGCTGTCCGCGGAGGCAAACAGCGTGACGTCATGTCCCATGGACACGAGTTGTTCCGTGAGGTTGTGTGCGACCAGTTCCCACGGACCGTAGCCGCTTGGCGGTAGGGGCCAACTGATCGGCGCCAACATGGCGATTCGTAAGGGCGAAGTGGTTGTGTCCATCTGGGTCTCGAATCAGGAGTCGATGATGTCACCGGCGCGGCTGTTGTCCTTGAGCCAGGCGAGAAGTTCTCGCACGCTGCCTTGCGCGATGGCGATCGAGGTGTCGGCGGCGCCGTAATAGAGGTTGAGGGCGTCCCCGTCGTCGCCCAGCGTGTACCCACAGGGGAAGACGACGTCTCCGACATCACCGGTGCGTTCGTATTCCTTTTCCGGACCCATGATCCACTTGCTGCCGCGCAGTATGCATCGGCTGGGGTCTTCCAGGTCCATGAGTGCCAGACCCAGGCGATACAGGCAGCCGGCCGGCGTGACGCGGACCCCGTGGTACATGATGAGCCACCCGTCGGGCGTTTCGATGGGCGGGGGCGAGAGTCCGATCTTGTTGGCATCCCACCATGCGCCGCGCCTGGCCTCCAGAATGACCTTGTGGTCGCCCCAGTGCTTGAGATCGGGCGAGTAGGAGATCCATATGTGCCCGGGTCCGATGGGGGGCAAGGGTCTGTGGAGGAGAGCCCAGCGACCGCCGAAACGGCGAGGCAACAGGGCCGAATCCTTGTCATCCGGCGGCATGATGTTGCCGATGCGTTCGAACGTCTTGAAGTCCTTGGTCAGCGCCAGAGATACGCCCGGTCCGCGCTGCGAGTAGCACGTGTAGGTGATGACAAACGATGCGAGTTCCGGCACCCACACGATGCGTGGGTCCTCGACGCCCCAAAGCTCTTCCGGGTGTGATTTCGGATCCGGCGGAAAGGTCGGGTCGGGGTCGATGCGCCAATCGGATATGCCGTCGTCCGAACGTGCGGCAGTCAGATGCGAGATGCCGGAGCAATCCTCGACGCGACAAAGAAGCAACGTCTCGCCCGACTGGAGGCGGATCGCGCCGGCGTTAAATACCGTATTGATGAAATAAGGCCAGTCGTACGCCGTCAGCAGCGGGTTCTGCGGGTGGCGGGCCAAGAGACGCCGTCTTGGATCGTCTGTATGCGGAGGCATGATCTCCCTCGACTGTTAGGGCCTGGACTTCTTGCACTGGTGCTGCCGTTTGAGTATCGATCGTGGCGAGAATGATCCTCACTCCCTCGCCGGGTCCGCTAGCCGACCTCCGGGGCATCGCCCGTTTGCATTTCATGCATGATAAGCAAAGACAACAGCCACGAAAGCACTGACTCGGCGCCCTGATTCTCGTTGATGCCTTCCGGATTGAGGCCGTCGTAGCAGCCGCGCGACTTGAAATCGATCATCGCATGGTCGACGTCGTTACGCCCCACATACCATTCAAAGCACCGGCGCATCTCCACGAGCCAGTTGACGCTTCCGGATGCACGGTAAGCGGCCTTGCAAGCGCCGATGAGGGCGGCCGGCTCGAGCGCCTGCTGATCGAATTGGGCGCGCCGGCCATCGCGCGTCATCCAGCCGTTGCTACCGATCAATGTCAGGTGACCCTCTTTAGCGGTATGCACCTTGAAGAGCCACTCGAGCACGCGCAACCCGCGGTCGATCAACTCCTGTCGGTCGAGTACCGTGCCGGCGATGATAAGTGCCTGTGGAAGACGCCCGTTATCATAGGTGACGATATCTTCCATCCACGGCCAGTCGTCGCTTTCGTTCTCCACGAACATTCGATTCAGCTTGTCACCCAGGTCGGCCATCAACTGCCTGCATTCCGAATCGTCCGGATTTTTTCGCAGGAAATAGTGGAGTCCCAGGATGGCGAATGCCCAGGATCGCGGCGAGTTGAGCGCCGAGACGGTCGGCTTGGCCGTGCAAAACAGCTTGTCGGCCAGCCGACGGGATGAATCGTTCGGTGCATGGGATACGAGGTATCCCAGCGCCCACAATGCTCTGCCCTGGCAATCGTCCGAGCCGTCTTCCTCGAGCCAGCGACGATCGTACGACATGAAATTCCGGAAACGACCCGTCTCCGGCACCATCGAATAATGCAGGAATGCGAGATACACCTGCAGGGGCTGCAGAATACGATTGTCCTGAAAAAGGGACCATACCATGGTCGACACAATCAGTGCGCGGGCATTGTCATCCACACAGTAGCCATGATGACGATCGGGTGTGGCGAATATCGCGTGTTGCAGCATGCCCGTTCCATCGGACAGGGTGAAAAGGTGGTCCAGGTGAACCTCCGGCAGCGACATCCGCAGGAGCACTCTTCGCTCCGCGATCTGGTCGCGGCCGACCTCGACAAACGATGTCTGGGCGTTCGTGAACGTGTCGACATACTCCGCGGCGACACTTGACCACACCATGGCTCGACCGAAATCGTACGCCGCTTTGCGAACCTCGTTTCGCAGCTTGTCGTTGCCCAGCAGCTCGCGCAAGTGCATGGCGAACTCGTCCGCGTTTCCGAAATCGGCGAGCCGGCCGCGCCCGCCGGCCAGCAGTTCCTGCGCGTGCCAGTAGGGAGTCGACACGATCGCCCGCCCGCTGGCCAGCGCATACGCCAGCGTGCCGGAAGTAATCTGCTCCTTGGCACGGTAGGGCGTGACGTAGACATCCGCAGCCTGCAAGTACTCGCGCAGGTCTTCATTGGATACGAAGCGTTTGTGAAAAAGCACGTTGCGCTGGATACCCAGGTCAACAGCGAGACGCTCCAGGGACAGGCGGTAGAGTTCGCCCGAGTCTCGTATGACTCCCGGATGTGTCACGCCAAGAACGATGTAGGCCACATCGGGAAAATCGGGCACGATCATGGCGAGGGCGTTCAGCATCGTCTCGATGCTCTTGCTCGGACCGAGCAGGCCGAACGTCAGAATTACCGGGCGGCCTTCGAGACCGAACCGCTCTTTGAACGGCTCAGTATCGGTAAACGGCACATCCGGCACGCCGTGATGAATAAGCCGAATATGGTCCTCCGGAACATCGTACACTTCGTTGAGAATCACGCGGGCGCGGTCGGCCATCACCACCACGTATTGGCTGTGCTGGCAAATCCTCTGGAGCACGTCTCGTTGTTTGGGACTCGGTTCGGTAAGGACAGTATGAAGCGTCGAGACCACGGGTTTTCGTAGACGGCGGAGTAGATCGAGCAGGTACTCGCCCTCCTCGCCGCCGAATAGACCATACTCATGCTGCAAGCTGACGGCGTCGACATGGCTGTCGTTGAGGATTTCGGCGGCGGTGCGATAGTCTTCACGGTGGTGCTGGTCGATCTGCACCTTGACCTCGGGCCCATAGTCGTAGCCCGTCTCCTGGTCGTTAATGGCGACGATGGAGATGCCGTTGGATTCGGCTAGGCGGCCGGTCCCCATGTGGGATGATACCGACGAGGCGACATCATGCGTGAAAGTGGCAATCCCGCATTGGCGGGGTACATACGATCCAATCAAGGCCACCGCACTCAGCTTGGATCCAATCATTCGCGTTCCCGCCTAAAAGTAATGCCTCTGGGTCCGAGAATCGTCGTCCCCACGCCGGGAGTCTATTCGAATCTGTGGCCGTGCCAAGCCGACGTGCGGTTTGGCATGGACAGGTGGGTTATTCACGCGAGAAATGAGCGGTACGGGGCAATGTGAACGGAGCCGATCCGTTTCGGTACAGCCCAAAAAAACACCGCGATACGGATGTATCGCGGTGCGTCTGTCTTAGAAAAACTGCCGATTCGTTCGGGCTAAGACTACTTGCGCCGACGAATCAAGCAGGCGAGGCCGCCGAGTGCCAGCAGCGAAAGCGTGGCCGGCTCAGGCACCACCACGCCCGATGTCAACGTGGTCTTCTCACGGAACTCCACCGGGCCGGCCTCATTGGCAAACCAGCCTCCGAAAGTCAGGTTGATAATGTTACCGTTGAACGGCGGATCGGCGGGAAAGTTCAGCGATATGCTGCTACCGTCCGTGCCGTTGAACATGCCGTCATCGGAAAAAATCAACACGTTGGTGATCAGACCATTAAAGTGTGCCGAACCGCCGATGTTGGTCCATCCACCGGAAACGTCGGCACTGATAAGGTCATCGTCGACGTCGCGGATTTCGAGAACGCCCAACCCATTCAGCGTTGCAGAATTCGTGTCGGCAGTCGCCAAAGGTGTTTCGAGGTAGAAGGAAGCGAATCCCGGAATCTCTCCGTCACCGGCAGTACCGGCGAAGAACGCATCCCCCAGCGGTGCCACCAAGCGTGTCACTTCGCCGTCCGTATCACCATCATCCGCGGCGGTGAACACGCCCAAATCTCCGATGTTCACGCCGGGAGTGATCGCGAAGTTTCCGCGCAAGTCACTGTATGTAAAAGAAAACAGGTCCTCAGCTACCGCTGACGTTCCTCCGCAAAGCGTCACGGCTATTGCGGCCACCAAACATGCCAATGTAAGTCGCATCTTTCTTACTCCGGAAACCCCTCCGTTCGGCGTATCGTATAGACGCACGAACAGATAACCCCTCGTATTCGTAAACCATGCTTCGGACGCCCATTGTACACAGAACAGGCGGGCTTGGCGAGAGGCTGGGGAGTTTTTCCGGCTTTTTTTTCGACAAAATGCGGCCCGATAACCTCAAGAACGGCCGTTTTCGGAGCGAGTGTTCGTTATTGCGACATTCATCTGTCGCGCGGACCGTAAAACTCTACCAATATTTATTGAAGATGTACTTTCTTGGGTGGCGCAGGGGATTGGCGAGTGGACACCAGGGCGACTCGTTTGGTGATTATTCTGCCTGTCCTGCCACGGTGAAATACGTGATGGCGAGTCCGACTTTCGTCGTGTCGGGGTTTTCTATGCTCGCCGCGATCATGTACGTCCCCGGAGGGAGCGGTTTGATGGAGTCAACCACGTCCATCGTGGGGCGCTCGCGGATGACGAAACTCTCTCCCGGTGTGGCGAGAGAGTAGTCTCTGCCGACTTCGAAATCGCCACCGGTGGCGGCTATGGCATAGGTAATATCCGAGCCGTCATCGGCTTGGACCGTTCGGAGAACCGCTTTGAAGATGGTCGGTTTCCCGAGGACGGGCTCAAAGGCCTCGACGCGGAATGTGGGCGATGGGCCGACCGGTTCGTTGATCACCCACTGCACCTGAGGGCGACCGTCCACCTCTGTAAAAGAGCCCTCTTTTCCATCGATCAGCACCCAGGCCGCCGGGCGAAACTCGTCGTCCAGGCTGGGGGCACCTCGGTTCGCGAGGATCGTGGGGTTGCGCTCGGCGTCGTATGGCTTGAACGATTTCGAGCCGTTGCAGCCTGCTCCCACCAGGATCAAACCGACCGCCAGCGTTGCCAAAATGGATGTTTTGCTCATCGTCATGCCTTCTCCATGGGTCAATTATGTCATCCGCGCGAAACGCTATGGCGCGCGGGGTTTTCTGTCAAGATTTCGGTCGATTCGCCGTATAGGCCGCAGGATGCACGGGGCGTTGCCTGCCGGCCGCTGGACCGACGGCATCCTCTGAGTACATTAGCCCACGTATCGACCCAGTGCCGTTTTGAGCTTCCGCCCAACTTCGGCCATTCTCGTTGTCAGTCCCGTCGTCACGTGATCCGGCTCGCCGGTGGCCCAGGCACGGCGGCGAGACTCGTAGACTTGTTGGTAAGGGTTCCATGACCTCAAAAGAGATTCGACAGCAGTTTCTGGACTTTTTCGCCTCGAAAGAGCATACGATCGTGGCGTCATCGCCCGTGGTACCGCACGACGATCCCACACTGATGTTCACCAACGCCGGGATGAACCAGTTCAAGGACGTCTTTCTGGGCACCGGCTCACGCTCCTATTCACGGGCGGCCGACACGCAGAAGTGCATCCGCGCGGGCGGCAAGCACAACGACCTGGACGACGTCGGGCAGGATACCTACCACCACACGTTCTTCGAGATGCTGGGCAACTGGTCCTTCGGCGACTACTTCAAGAAGGAGGCGATTCGCTGGGCCTGGGAGCTGATGACCGGCGTGTGGGGGATTGAGAAGGACCGATTGCATGCGACCTACTTCGAAGGAGATGAAGCTGAGGGGCTGGAGCCGGACACCGAGGCGGCTGACCTTTGGAAGACGGTGACGGACATTGACCCCACACACGTTCATCCCGGGAACAAGAAAGACAACTTCTGGGAGATGGGCGAGACGGGTCCGTGCGGGCCTTGTAGCGAGATCCACATCGACCTGACGCCCGACAAATCCGGAGCGACGCTGGTCAATGCCGGCGATCCGCGGGTCATCGAACTTTGGAACCTGGTGTTCATCCAGTTCAATCGCGCCAATGACGGAAAGCTGTCACCGCTGCCGGCCAAGCACGTCGACACGGGCATGGGCTTTGAGCGCCTGTGTGCGACGTTGCAGGGGATGGAGCAGGGGCGGTTGGGGGCGGTGACCAATTACGACACGGATGTGTTCACGCCGTTGTTTGATGCGATCCGGGAAGTGACGGGCGCGCCGGCGTATGCGGGGACGTTGCCAAAGAGCGACGGAGCGACTGAGGGCGACCGAGGAGGGAGCACGAAGCGACGGAGCGACGGAGGGGAGATTGGGGACGACGCGCATGCGGTGCAGGCACGGAATGCGGCACAATCGGATTCCGCATCGCCCCCCGAGCCGCAGGCTTCAGCCTGCGCGGACGCGCCGAACTTGAGGGGCGCCCAAAACGACGAAGGATCGCGCGGGCTAAAGCCCGCGGCTCAGGGAAATTCCCACGAACGGGTGATGATCGACGTTTCTTACCGCGTGATCGCCGATCATTTGCGTTGCCTGACGTTCGCCATCACGGACGGGGCGATGCCCAGCAACGAGGGTCGCGGCTATGTGCTGCGACGCATACTTCGCCGCGCGGTTCGGTACGGTCGGCAATACATGAACATGCATGAACCGTTTCTGTGCCGGCTCGTCACGCCGCTCGTCGACCTGATGGGTGATGCGTTTACAGAACTTCACACAGCCCACGGCGGGAAGAACATCCATCATGTCGAGGAAATCCTCCGCGATGAGGAGGAATCCTTCGGTCAGACTTGGGATCGGGGCATAACAATGTTCCATCAATATATAGAGAACAGTCTGCTCACTGTAGTAGACGAGTTTCTCTTGGACCGTTATGGCGCATTTGAGCCTGAAATAGACGCCGCCTTCGAGCGCGAGGGCTGGGATGAAATTGACCTAAAATACGCTGACTGGGCACGTGATGTCGTGGACCCGGTACTGCCGGCAAGTCTGAACGTTGCTCGTCGTGACAACGACGTATGGTTGTTGAATGAGAACCGTGAGCCGGTGGAGCGGATTGGGGCTCTTCGAATCACGGGCGACGCAGCTTTCAAGCTGCATGACACGTTCGGTTTTCCGATAGACCTCACAGAGCTAATGGCGAAGGAAGCAGGAATCTCAGTAGACATCTCGGCATATGAGCACTTGATGGAGGAGGCAAGAGAGAAAGCCAGGACCGGGACGAAGGTGAACGCCACCATGGACCTTTTTATTGCAGGCGCACTGCCCCGGACGGATGACCGAGCAAAATACAGTCGCCTTTCCCTTCCGATCCGCATTTTGGGCTTTGTAGTTGAAGGCGAGTTTATCGACAAAGACCCGTTATGTGCAACAGACAACCGAACTGCAGCGCTCGTACTTGACCAGACTTGCGCCTACGCTGAACAGGGCGGACAGGTTGGAGACGTAGCCTCGATTACAACCGACACCGGGGAGTTCTTGGTAGATACTTGCAAGAAGCTTCAAGACTCCGTCCTTCATATTGGTTCCGTTCAGTCGGGGAAAATCATAGCTGGTCAACATGCGAAAATTGCGATATCCGAAATGCGCCATCCCACCATGCAAAACCACACCTCCACGCACATCATGAACTGGGCGTTGCGGGAGGTGTTGTGTCCTGCGGAGGAACGGGAGCGGCCTCACGTGCAGCAGAAGGGCTCGCTGGTCGATCCGGAGAAAACACGGTTCGACTTTTCGCATAACAAGCCCCTGACGGACGAGGAAATCGTACGCATCGAGGACCTTTGCAACGAGCAGATTGCCGCGAGCCTGCCGGTGTTCACCGATGAGGTCGATCAGGCGAAGGCCCGTGAGATCAACACCTTGCGTGCGGTGTTCGGCGAGAAGTACCCCGACGTCGTCCGTGTCGTCTCCATCGGAGCACCGATCACCGAGGAACAGGCAAAGGAATCGGGCATGCAAGACTGGTTGCTGCAGAGCCCGAAGAGTCCCGAATGGATGAAGTACTCCGTCGAGTTCTGCGGTGGCACGCACTTGACGTGTTCGAGCGAGGCCGAGCGATTCGTGCTGACCACGGAAGAAGGAGTCGCCAAGGGCATCCGCCGCGTAGTGGGCATCAGTGGCGAAGCGGCCAGGCAGGGCGTGGCACTTGGCGAACAATTGCTCGCAGATGTCCGAGCACTGGCGGGCAAGCCGCCAGTGGCACCCGATCAGTACCGCGACCGTGAGGGAGCGGATGAGGGAGCGGCCGAGGATGCGGTAACGCAGGGCAATCAGAGTGACGTTGAGGATCTCGCGGCGAAACTCGCGTCGTTCCAACAGCGCCTTGCCGACGCCGTTATACCGTTGCGTGTGCGGCGAGAGATTCAGACCGTACTGGCTGACGTGCAGAAGACGGCGAAAGAGCAGCAGAAGCAGGCCGCCGCCGACGCCGGTGGGGCGGTCAAGGACAAAGTCGCGTCACTTCTAGCCGGGGCTGAAGAGGTCGGCGGTGTAAAGATCGTTGTTGGCGAGGTGCCACCTGCGAATGCCGACGCGCTGCGGGATGCCATCGATTGGATTCGCAACAAGACGGGAGCTTCCGCGGTTCTTCTAGTCACCCATGACGGTGACAAGGTCACACTGATCGCGGGGATGAGCAAGGTCGTCGTAAAAAAAGGCGTCAAAGCCGGCGACCTCATCAAGGAGATCGCCCCGCTGGTCGGCGGTCGCGGAGGCGGGCGACCGGATATGGCCCAAGGCGGAGGGAACGACGCGAGTGGTATCTCGAAGACCATCGACCGGGCGAACGCGTGGTTCCACGAAAAGCTGACCTAGCAGGCGCGCAGAGGGGTGTGGCGGGTGGTTCTCTAAGGCTATGCCGGGAGGCAAACCTGCCACGACGGAGCGGCAGGTCAACGCTCCACCTGCGGTGGAGCAACGACCTGCCCTACGGTTTCCATCTTCGGCAGATTCTCTCATGGACCTGGTGCATGCGCACCATGCGTCGGCATGGCGACATGCCTGCGCTGCGGCGATACACTTGACGCGAGTTATTCAAGCCAGAACTGTTTCTTTGCTTCACGGAGGATGCGCTCATGGAACCCGCAGTCGATTCGATTACGACGACGATCATGCAGTACGGTTATTTGTTGGTGCCCGGCGTGCTCATACTGGCCATCGGGCTCTGGTCGGCGAGTTGGGTTGCGCGGCTCATCCGGCGCGGGCTGCAGGCGGCGCACGTCAATCCGACCATGGCCGGCTTCCTTGGACGCCTGTCGTATGTCATCATCATCGCGCTGGTGATCGTCAGCGCGCTGCAGAAACTGGGCGTGCCCACGGCCTCGTTCTATGCCGTGCTCGGTGCCGCGGGTCTGGCGGTGGGCTTGGCCCTGAAAGGCACGCTGAGCAACCTTGCCTCCGGCGTGCTCTTGATAGCGCTGGGGACCTTCAAGGTGGGTGACCGCATCGAGTCGGCCGGGGCGTCGGGCACGGTCGAGGAAGTCGGTGTGTTCACCACGACCCTTGTCGGGGCCGACGATACACGCATTATCATCCCCAATGCCGCGGTCACGGGTGGCAACATCGTACGTATGGCCGGCGGAGTCTGAGTTCGCACTCCAAACGTTCGATCTCTTCGTCAGCTGCGAATATTCTTCAGCAAGCCCCGGCTGGGGCGATCGGCTTAGCGCCCATGGCGGCAGCCATGGGGCTACGTTCGCCAATGCGTACTAAGCCCCGGCGTCACCAGCGTGGTATTCGATGATTATGTGTCGCCCCGGGGCTCTCGGGACAATCGACCCCACATCCCGCGGTTTCACCGCGGGCTATGAACCGGTCGCCGCGCCGCGGCTTGGGCAATGCCCCATGGAGCGAAACAGTGCGACCGGGACGCACTCCACGCATTCGTCTCTCGCCTTTACTTCCGTTGCCTTTCTCTTGATCTTACATTGGCACTACACAGCAGCGTTTCTCACACCGGTCGCGAAGTTCATTCATGCGGCGCGAATCGGTCTCTCCGTTTGTTTGCGGTCGATGGGCCGCGCTGAGCATCGGCGCATGTCACGGACGGCGGCTTACTATTGCACGGGAGCGGAGGCGACAGGCGGAGTTGGTGGTGTAGGAACCGGCCGCCTGCGGGCGCGCCTCATAAGTACAATGTTGCCGATCAGTGCGAGCGTCAGGAGCGTGATCACTACCGCGGCGATCCATTGATATTTGCGCCGCGGTCGAGGCATACCGATTCGGGCTTCGATCTTCTCTTTCTCCCGAGGGTCGAAGTCAGTGCCACATTCCGGGCAGCGGTGCTCCGATAGCCCCTGCAAATCATAGCCGCATTTCGTACATCGAAACGCTCGCCGCTCAATCATGACGACCCTGTCGAGCGTGTAGAAGATGGCGAAAAAAGCCAGACTGAAGCCGGCGATGGTGACGAAAAGGCCATCGTCCTGGATGCGCACGATGTGCAGCAGGAAGAGGATGACCACGATCCACGGGATCATGGCGAACATACGTCGCTGAACCGATATGCCAAGAATCGACCCGCAGGCCTTGCATGAGAATCGCCCCCACGCGGTGGTGCGGATCGAGCGAAAAAAGGAAACGGGCTCGCGGCAGTTAGGGCATTCCAGTGACATATGACGCCGGGGGTAAGGGGCTAACAAATCATTAGACGATTGTATCGGATCGGGCCGGTATTGTGGTAACGATGTACCGTTTTGCACTATTAAGAACGATGTGCCGGAAGTGAGTCCTTCATGATCTCTCCTGGCGCACACGCCGTCCGGCATCCGAGATGCCGTCTAGGGCTCGGAATCGACTCTGAGTGTGTTTTTTGCGCTTGTTCGCAGGACGAAAAGCGACAAAAGGACAGTTGACACCGACCCGCACGCGAAAGAAAATGAGGGCTTCAAGGCTGGAGGCTACGAGACGTCTATGCGCACCGGTGTTGCCATACGATCCTGTCGTGGTCAACAGAACGGAATCAATGCGCGTGACTTGAAGATGACAGGCACACGGCTTACGTCGGTGCACTTTCGCGTCCATCGTCTTTTTTGTACACACGAACCATTCGTTGGCTTATAAGAGGAGCATCTCATGAAGTCTGCAAAGATACTGGCGTTTGTGGTGGTGCTGGCCGCCTTGGGTTTCGTGTCGTACCGCATGAATCAAAAGCCGCAGAAAAAGGAGGGCGGCGCTCCCCCGGTCGTCGCAGTCGACGAAAAGGCCAAGTCCGTGCTGGAGGAGGCCTCCAAGGCCGCTGCGAAGTTGGATCTGATTTCGTACACCTCGGTCTACGAAGTGGAGAAAACCGGTGTGGAAATCGAAGGGTCGGTCAGGCAAAGCCCCGCCGATTTCTGGTCGTCCATTGACGTGACGAAGTCGAAGCGCGGAACGCGTGACATGGGGTCGTATTTCACGAGCACCGACGGTTTGCAGGTGTACCAGATTGCGCACGGGCAGAAGGAAATGGTCTACGGCGACTTTCCGGACCGTGCCTATCTGCTTCGGCGAGGCTCCGAATTGATGCTGGAAGAACTTGGAGCCTCGAAGCCGTTCGATAAGGAACTTAATGCCAGAATCCAATATGAGGGACAAAAGTCGGTCGGGGACGTCACCTGCGACGTCGTTTACGTGAAGTACAAGTCGGCCGGGCAACATGCGCGTTGGTTTTTCGGGCCGGATCACTTTCCCCGCCGCGTGGAGCGGATGTTCTATATGTTTGACGACATGCCTAAGGATCAGCAACTGATAAAGACGTTGACCATCACGGACTTTGACGCTGCACCGAAACTGGCGGCCGCCGACTTCCGCCTGACTCTGCCGGACGGTTACACCGAGCGCGAACTCAAGCCGCAGGGCCCGCTCCTGACGGTGGGCAGCCAGGCGCCGGACTGGGATCTCAAGACGCCGGAAGGCAGAAGCGTATCACTTGCGAGCCTGAGCGGACGTGTCGTCGTCCTGGACTTTTGGGCCACCTGGTGCGGCCCCTGCAAGATGGCCATGCCCGGCATACAAAAGCTGCACGAGCACTTCGACGGCAAGCCGGTCACCGTCATCGGCGTCAACACCCAGGAACAGGACGGCGATCCGGCGGGGTACATGGCGAAGAAGCACTATACGTACACGCTGCTGATGAACGGCGATCGCGTCGCCGATGCGTATAATGTCGCCGGACTGCCCACCATGTACGTCATAGGCCCGGACGGAAAGATCGCCCACTCGGTCGTCGGCGCCGGGGGCGAGGCTGAACTCACGGGCATCGTCGACGGCCTACTCCTGCCGACTAATCGCACGGCGGCGGTGGATTGAGATGCGGCGCCACGTATACGACCGCACTCTTGAGCGGTAGTGTTCGGCCGGCTAGAGAATACGGACCGGTCCAACATGATGACCCAATGGGCGTGGCTTGACATAGCGGCGCCCATTGTGGTGCAACTACCGTATCATCCTTGTCTCTATGAGCTGCTGACCGATACGCCGGTGCAGGGTGCGGCCGCCGTGCCGACCCTGGCGGGACATGGCGCATCCCGGTGAATCGGTGTTCGAAAAAGGGTCCGCAAAGGGCGGGAGGAAGGAGCGGCCCGGTCGTGGTTCGCAAGGGCGTTATGGCGATCATACTCCGATCACGTTAGCGCGGGCTTGATAGCCCGATTTGGTCAGTCGGTCGCGCGGTTTCGGACGCCTGACGGCGTGCGGATCAGGCAATAAAGTCAGCTTGACTGCATCGCACGTGGACGTTCCTTTGTGCATGTCTACAATAGTCTTCGGTGCCGAGGAAGAGTGCCTCCTGGCGCGGTTTCTGCTGCTCGGAGCGGGCTCCTTGCCCTCGCAGGCCGACTTTGGCACGCCATCTGCCATGAGTTTTGGGGTGGGCTCGGGCGAGATCGGATTCCTGTAGACTGCACCTGCCAACGAGGAAAACAAAGGAAACTGGATATGCGCGTAGTATTCTCGATTCTGACCGGTGTGTTGTTCGCGAGCCTGCCCTTGGGGTGCAGCAATGGGAGCAAGTCGCAATCTTCGAGCGAAGGTGGACCCTCGGCGGCACAGAAGGCCTCCGTGGCCCCCGACGCGGACACCGGCAAAACGGCGGCTACGTCCAGCAGCCGTAGCCCGGAAAAGGGCGCGCCGCAGTCGTTCGCCGATCCGCTACGCGGAAAGGTAAAGGAAACGATGGACGCGGGCGGGTATACTTATGTTCTGCTCGCTTCCGAAGATCGGGACGTCTGGGCGGCGGCCAGGGCGTTTCCCGTCGCCGTCGGTAGTGAGGTGGAGGTGGCGGGTTTGATGGAGATGCGTGACTTCCACAGCCCGTCGCTGGACCGGACCTTTGAGGAAATCCAGTTCGCCAGTCAAGCCGCCGTCGTTGATGGCAGCGCTCCAGCGGGTGCCGCCGCGTCCCACGCATCTTCGCCGACGCAGGCATTGCCACCAGGTCACCCGCCGATCCCCGGAGCCGGTAAGCCGGCGGACGCTGCGGCCGGAGCCACGAGTAGCAACGGGCCAGTAAAGGCGATCGCCGACGGCGTCACAGTGGCGGTGTTGTTCGCCAAGAAGACAGATCTTCAGGGCAAGCCTGTCAAGTTTCGTGGCCGGGTCGTCAAAGCGAACCGTGGCATCCTCGGCAAGAACTGGCTGCACATCCAGGACGGCACCGGTGAGTCGGGCACGAACGACATCACTGTGACATCACCAACGGGCTATGCGGGGGTGGGCAGCACGGTGGTGATCGAAGGTACGCTCGCGCTGGATAGAGATTTCGGTGCGGGCTATTCGTACGCCGTCATCGTCGAAAACGCGAAGGTGACGGTCGAGTAGGAGTGATCGAACAGCGTAGGGTGCGGCCCGGCCGCACCAAGTCTGATCGCAAGCACCACCAACACTGCTGGATGGGCTACTTTACTCCAGCTCCACGCCAAGGCCGTCAGCGAGGCGGTTGACGAAGGCGTAATACGCGGCCACCTGGCAGATGTCGAGGATGGCGGGGTCGCTGAATCCCGCTTCGCGCAGCTCGTCGACGTCACCAAGCGTCATGGCGGACGGCGTGCGGGTGAGTTTGTCGACAAACGTGAGCATCGCCAGGTCGGCGGCATCGATGGCCGCCGTGCGGTAGTCCTGCGTTAGCGCTGCCACCAGTTCGTCGTTCTTCGTCAGCCTACGGAGACCCGCCCCGTGATGTTGCAGTCAGTAATGGCATTCGTTGATCGATGACACAACCACCGCGATCATCTCGCGTTGGGCGCGCGACAGATCCGATTTGCCGCGCATCAGCGTGCTGTAGAGCTGATAATGTCCTTCCAGGCTGG
>Ga0055481_10000113_pt1 | contig 21558 bp, 18 predicted proteins | sample Muzzi_PWC_D2_FD_57936 | JGI IMG/M metagenome (GOLD analysis project Ga0055481, IMG submission 57936) | Wetland microbial communities from San Francisco Bay, California, USA, that impact long-term carbon sequestration - Muzzi_PWC_D2 | ecosystem: Environmental > Aquatic > Marine > Wetlands ... | reverse complement strand
GCTCGCCGATCGGCGCTGCGTTCTTCGCGATCGAAGTGCTCTACGGGAGCATGGAGTTCGAGTCCCGGGCGTTGTTGTACGTCATGCTGTCCTCGGTGGTCGCCTACGCGGTAAACGGGCTCTTCTCGGGGTGGACGTCGTTGTTCCAATTCCCCGAGGCCCAAGGACACCTCGATGTGGCGGGGTACGCGTGGTTCGGGATCCTGGGCATCGGCGCCGGGATGATCGCCACCCTCCTACCGACCGTGTTCTATCGCCTGCGCGACCTGTTCCGCTCGCTCCCCCTCCGCCCCGCCTTGCACCCCGCCCTCGGCGGCCTCGGCGTCGGTCTCCTGGCCCTGTTGGTACCGCAGGTCCTCGGTGGTGGGTACGGGTGGATCCAGGAAGCCATCGACGGTCGCCTGGCCGCGACCACGCTGATCGTGCTCCTCCTTGCAAAACTCCTCGCCTTCCCGCTCACGGTGTCCTCGGGCGGATCGGGAGGGGTCTTTGCGCCCACTCTGTTCGTCGGCGCCATGCTGGGAGGGCTTCTCGCGGCGTTGGCCCACGAACCGTCCGGCGCCTTTGCGGTGGTAGGGATGCTGGCGGTCTTCGGCGCTGCCGCGCGGGTTCCCATCGCCTCGATGGTGATGGTGACGGAGATGACCGGAGGGTACCAGCTCCTCCCCGGAGCGGCCTTCGCGGTGCTGGTGAGTTACCTCATCCAAACCCGCCTCTCCTCTCAGTTGGCGTATCGCAGCCTGTATGAGGCGCAGGTCCCCGGACGCACGCAGTCGCCGGCCCGCTATGCAGAGAACGTGGAGCTGGCGCTCCGCATTCTGGGGACCGGTCAGATGCCACGCGGTGTGAACCCCGGGCACCTGGACCTGGTGTCGTTACTGGATTCCGGCGTGCCGCTCAAGCTCCCCGGGAAGAAGGAGCTGAACATCGGTCTCCTCCGGGCGGGGAGCTCGCTGGTCGGGAAATCGATCCAGGACTGCACCGAGATGGCCCACGACGGGGCCTTGGAGATCGTGGGCGTCGTGCGCGAGGGCGAGCTCGTCCTCCCCGCGCGCGAAACGGTCCTTCGCGGGAACGATCGCCTCCTCATTATCGGATCCGCGCACGCCCGGGACAGTCTGGCGGAACACATCGCTCCCGTGGAACCGGTTGAGAGGAGACGTGAGGGCTAGATGAGGCGGTGGGACCCGTTGGTGTCTCGGTCCTCCGACTCGCCGGATCCACGCCACTGAATGTGAATGGAGCGTAGGCCCCCTCCCCGACGGATTCCCTACCGCAATTGGCGCTCGATTTGATGCCAGCCCGAGCCTTCTCGGGCTGCCTCCGCTGCCCGGTCTTCCTTGCATCCTGCCTGGCTTCCTAGCCATGCATGACCTGGCATGTCTTCCCTAAGAGCTAGATTTCCTGACGTTTACCGGAGACCTGAATGTAGGGCATCTAATTTGCAGCAAATGACTTCAGTCAGGCCGCCTGATCGAACCACATTTTGACACCAGCCGCATCTCCACTGTCGTCCTCGCCCGCCCGGAGACCAGAGTCATGGCGTTCCTCAAGACCCTCCTCGGTAGCAGTGACCCGTTATTGAAGATCCCCGAAGAGCTCGAGCCGATGATCGCCGAGATGCGCGCCGAGCGCGAGGCGTTCGAAGCGCTCCTCAAGAAGGCCAACGTCTCCAAGGCGGAACTCCGGGCGTTGAGCGAGCCGATCGCCCAAACGGAGGAATCGATCCGCCTGTTGGACGCCCGAATGGAGAGGACCGAAGGGCGGGCGCGGGAGGTGGAGGAGGTCGGGGATCGGCTCGAGGCGATGGCGGAGCAAGCGGACGAGGCCGAGGAGCGCCACCGTCGGGTGGACCGCCAGTTAACGGGCCTGGCCGAGGAGGCCGGGAAGCTGCAGGAGCGGCTCGAGGAATCGCGTCTGGCAGCGGACTCGGCGGCTACCCTCAAGGAGGATCTGGCCCCATTCATGGAGCTGGAGGGGCCATTCCGGGAGCTCAAGGCCCAAGCGGAGGATCTCTCCAACCGCCTGCGAGACCTGCAGACCGGCTATCACACCGTGCGTGGCCGACACGACGAGATCCACCAGGTAACCAGCGAGTCATCGAGCCGGGTAGAGCGGCTCGTGCGCCAGTACGACACACTGGTGCAGGGTGTGGCATCTGCTGAACACCGCCTCAACGGGATGGCCCAGCACCTCGAGGACGTCACCGAGGTAGCCGAGTCGGTCCACGACACCAGGCGGGAGCTAGATGCCCTCAACGCCATGGCGCTCCAGGTGACCCGGAAGATGGCCGCCCTGGAACAGCAGCGGCAGATGATCGATGATGCCGCGGCACAGGCCACCCACCTGCAAGACACGATGCGTCGTGTCGACGCGGAGCTGGTCCGGCAGGAGGAGCAGGCCCAGTCGCTGGCGGACGTGGAGGCCCGCGTGGCCGAGGCGCGGGACCGGCAGGAGGAGATCCAACGCCAGACCCAGGCGCTGGTCGAGCGCCAACGGCAGCTGGGAGACAAAGAAGAGAGCGCCCGGCGCGAATATGCCGCGGTGCGAGACGACATCAAGAACGCGGTGCAGCGCTACGAGCTGGAGTATCGCGGGCTCGAGCTCGCGAGCCAGCGAATCGTGGACCTCCGCTCCCTCGTCACCCGCCTCGAGGAGCGGATGGGAGTGCTCGAGCCCGCGCGCCAGGAGCTGGCGACGGTGCAGGCCGCGGTCGGGGGACTCTCGACGCAGCTCGACAGCCTCCGGGAGGCGATCAACACCGCCTCGGCGGACGCCGTTCGGCTCCGGCCGCTCCACGAGACCGTGGAGGGGCTCGACGAGACCACGCAGGAGCTGGTCGCGCGCGTCGCACGGGTGGAGGAGGCTCAGCCGGACGTGGCCCAGGCGGTGGCGGATCTCCAAACGCTCCAGCAGAGCCGGGAGAGCGTGCGCGACGCCCTGGAGCAGATCGGCGTGTCTCATCAGGAATTGACCCGCTTCCGCGAGCAGCAGGGCGAGTCCCTGGACAAGTTGGCGGCGATCCGGGAGTCGCTCGACAAGGTGAGCGCCCGGGCCGACGACATCGAGCGGCTGACTCCCACCATCGATGCGGTGGGCGAGGAGGTCGAGCGTGTGTCCGCGGCCATCGAATCGCTCGAGTCCCGCCGCCGCCAGCTGGAGGACCTCCAGCACCGGCTCACCGCTGCCGCCGCCCAAGGCGTGCAGCTCGAGGACCGCGGGAAGCGGCTCGAGGCGCGGATGGATGGGGCGGAGAAGCGCTTCACCGAGCTGGGGGATCGCGCCGAGGAGGCCGAGCGTGTGGCCCAGACGATGTTCCAGGTGGGGCGGCGCGTGGAGGACATTGAGGCCCGCACCGTGGAGATCCAGGAATCGGTGGAGGCGGCCAAGGTCAAGGCGCACGAGGTCGAAGCGTTAGCCGATCGCGTCCGGGTCACCGGGGAGGAGCTGGACCAGCGGCAGCGGTCGCTTGACCAGGCCACCGCGCACCTCGAACGGGCGTCCACGCTCCGCGAGGAGACGGCGGCGCTGGCCGAGGACCTCGAGGAGCAAACCCGCAAGGTGTCTACGACCGTCGGCTCGGTGGAGTCCCGGAGTCGCAAGGTGGAGGAGCTGGCGGGACGGCTCGAGGAACGGTGGAGCGCGCTCCAGTTTGTGGAGAAACGCATCATCCAGTTCGAGGAGCGGCTCGGGAGGTGGGAGCTGTCCGAACGCGAGCTCGAGCGGTCGCTGGAAGAGATCACCGCCCGGCAGGACACCGTGCAAACCGTTCAGGCGGACATCCACAGGCTCTCCGAGCTGGCGGAGCGCGCCATGGGCGACCTCCGCGCGGTGGCGGACGCCCGCCAGGACGTCACGGAGACTCGGGCCCTGTTGGACGAGACGCTCTCCAAGGTCGGCGAGGTGGACGAGTACGTGGACACCCTCGACACCCGGAAGCGCCAGCTGGCCAAGGCGGAGACCCGCCTGGCGCAGTGCGAGGCCGTGCTCCAAGACATCCGATCCACCCTGGGGACGCTCGAGGCCCAAAAGGCAGTCGTGGACCACGCTTTGGAGCAGGAGGGCGCCCTGGCCTTCCAGGCCAAGCAGGCGGAGGCGTTGATCGCCACCCTCAGAAAGGAACGGGAGCTAGCCGCGCGAATGCAGGCAGCGGTGGCCGGCGTCGGCGACGATGAGGAGCTGGCGGCGAGCTAGGACGGGCGGTACAGATGGGAAGGGTGGCAAGGACGCGGGGTCGTCCTTGCCACCCTTTGCCTTACGGTGAGGCGGTCCTGGTAATGATGGCCGTCCGGACGAAGAGCGCCGCCGGCACGCCGATGCACCCCAGATGGATCGCGAGGTTTTTCGCCACATCCTCAGGCGGTCGGACGACGGGCGCATGCCAGGCGGACAGCGGCAGCACCACCACATACATCACGGCATAGACGACGGCGCCGTAGCCGATCCCGACTGGCAGCGGGTGACGCGCGAGTGCGGGGAAGCGCCGGGCGGCGGCGTAGAGCGTGATGACCACGGCGGTGGCGATGGTGAAGTGGATCGCGGTTCCCAGCACCGCTGTGGCCGCGCCGCCCTCGAAGGTGGCTCGGCCAAGCAGGCCGCCGGCGATGCTCTGCGTCACGTGGACGAAGCTGGCCCATGTGCGGGGATCGCGCGTGACCCACGCCGCCAGGAGGTCGAGCACGCCGACGGTGATGACGCCGACGAGGAGGGTCCCGCCGGCCGAGGGCTGGTGTCGGCTCACGGCGCTCTTGCCCGGTGGCCAAGCGTCCATCGACCCGGCCTGCGTGGGACTATCCTCCCACCACCGTCCACGTGCGTCCGCTCGTGAGCAGCTGCTCCAGCGTCCGCCCGCTCTGCTGCACCTGGCTCAGCACCTGCACCTCGTACGCCGGCGCCGGATTACAGTAGAGCACACCGAGCGCCATCGGGAAGTCCGGCGGTTCCAGCGCGCCCAACAGCCCCGCCAACGTGCGGTTGGTCTCGTCGTGGATCGCCACCTCGTCGAGATTGGCGCCGTCCGGGCCGACATCCACCACCTCGAGCTCGAGGGATGCGGGATTCAGGTGGAGTCCCTTGGACTTGTCCGGCCCAAAGAGCAGCGGCTTTCCATGCTCGACGTGGATCTGCCGCGCGGCCGCGACCTTTTTGTCGGTGAAGTCGCCAAACGCGTTGTCGTTGAAGACGACGCAATTCTGGAAGATCTCCACGAACGATGCGCCCCGGTGGGCCTGCGCCCGCTTGAGGACGTCCACCAAATCGGCCTGGGCGATGTCGACGGCGCGCGCCACGCAGCGGGCGCCGGCGCCGAGCGCCACGGACACGGGGACGAGTGGGTTGTCGACCGAGCCGCGCGGCGTGGACGGACTCTTGGTACCGATCCGTGAAGTCGGCGAGACTTGTCCCTTGGTGAGGCCGTAGATCTCGTTGTTGAAGAGGATAATCTGGAGATCCACGTTGCGGCGGAGGACGTGGAGCATATGGTTCCCGCCGATCGACAGCCCGTCGCCGTCGCCGGTGATCACCCAGACGTCCAGCTCCGGGTTAGCGAGCTTGACGCCGGTCGCCACCGCGGGCGCCCGCCCGTGGATGGTGTGAAATCCGTACGTCTCCATGTAATAAGGAAAGCGGGCGGCGCAGCCGATGCCGGAGACGAACACGGTCTTCTCCGGGACGGCCTTGAGGTCGGCCATGACCTTCTGCATCGCCTTGAGGATGGCGTAGTCGCCGCACCCCGGGCACCAGCGGACTTCCTGGTCGGAGGCGTAGTCCTTTGGCTTGAGCTGGACGGTGGCGGTCATGTGGCGACTCCCAGGGCCTCGTCGATCGCCGCGACGATCTCCCCGATCTTGAATGGTTTACCGGTCACCTTGTTGAGCCCCTCGGCGGGGACCAAGTAGGTGCTCCGGAGAATGGTGACGAGCTGGCCGGCGTTCATCTCCGGGACCAGCACCCGGTCGAACCCTGCCAGGAGGTCGCCGAGGTTCTTGGGGAACGGGTTGAGATAACGGATGTGGATATGGGACACGTCCCGTCCGGCATCGCGCGCCCGCTCCACGGCCTTGGCGATCGGCCCGAAGGTCGAGCCCCAGCCCACCACGGCGAGCGCGCCGCTCTCGTTCCCCTGCTCCACCCGCTGCTCGGGGATGTCGAAGGCGATGCCGGCCACCTTGTCGTGGCGGAGGTCGGTCATCGTCTGGTGGTTGGCGGGATCGTAGGAAATGTGCCCCGAGTCAGCGTTCTTCTCGATGCCCCCGATCCGATGGCCCAACCCAGGCGTTCCCGGCACGGCCCAGGCGCGGGCCAGCGTCTCCTCGTTTCGAACGAATGGGTGGAAGCCCTCCGGATCCGTCCGATACTGCACCGGGAAGGTGTCGAGCGACTCCAAATCCGGGATGAGCCATGGCTCGGCGGCGTTCGACAGGTAGCCGTCCGTGAGGAGGAAGACCGGCGTCATGTAGCGTGTCGCCAGGCGCACTGCCTCCCGCGCCACCTCGAAGCAGTCGGTGGGTGTGGACGAGGCGATGACCGGGACCGGCGCGTCTGCGTTCCGACCGTAGACGGCCTGGAAGAGGTCCGACTGCTCCGTCTTGGTAGGCATCCCGGTGGAAGGGCCGGCCCGTTGTGAGTTGACGATTACCAGCGGGAGCTCGGCACTCACCGCGAGCCCGATGGCCTCGGTCTTGAGCGCGATCCCCGGGCCCGAGCTCGAGGTCACGCCGAGGGCACCGGCATAGGACGCCCCGATGGCGGAGCAGACCGCAGCGATCTCGTCCTCGGCCTGGAAGGTGATGACCCCGAGCTCCTTGAGATTGGCCAGGACGTGAAGGAGCGGGGAGGCCGGGGTGATCGGGTAGCTCCCGAAGACCATTCGAGAGATGCCCGCCGATTTGAGGCCGGACACGAGCCCCCAGGCGAGCGACTCGGTGCCGCTCACCGTCCGGTACACTCCCGGGGGGAGGTGGGCGGCCGCGACCCGGTACCCGTGGACCGAGCCGGACATCTCCGCCGTCTCGCCGAAGGCGTGGCCGGCGTTGAGCGCGGCGATGTTGGCATCGGCGAGCGTTCCCTTGGTGGCAAACTTCTTTGACAACCAGTCGATCGTGGCCTGCCGGTCCCGATCGTACATCCAGAGGACCAGCCCAAGCGCCCACATGTTTCGCGAGCGGAGGGCCTCCTTGTTGCTCAAGCCGAAGTCCTTGACGGCGGCGAGCGTCAGCTCCCCGATGTCCAGGCGAATCAGCTGGTAGGGCGCCAGGGAGTCGCCCTCCAGCGGGTTGGTCTCGAAGCCCGCCTTGGTCAGGTTCCGCTCATTGAATGCGCCGGTGTCGACGATGATCGTGCCGCCGGGGCTCAAGTCACCCACATTGACCTTGAGTGCCGCCGGGTTCATCGCGACGAGGACGTCCACCTCGTCTCCCGCGGTCTTGACGTCGCGCGAGCCGAAGTGAATCTGAAAGGCCGACACCCCGAAGGTGGTCCCGGCGGGGGCGCGGATCTCGGCAGGGAAGTCGGGGAAAGTGGCGAGGTCGCTCCCGGCGAGCGCCGTCTCGACCGTAAACTGGGAGCCGGTGAGTTGCATCCCGTCCCCGGAATCACCGGCAAAGCGGATTACGACGGATTCGCGGACTTCACGGGCCTGCTTCCCGTTTGTCGTTGGCTTGGTGGGGGTTTCGGTAGTCATCTGGAGCCTTCGGGGAATGGACCTGGGTCGCCGTCTCCCGTGAAATGTGCCTTGGTCGGGGGGCAGGCGCCACTCTTCGGCGGAGGCAGCGGAGGCAGGAGGGTTCGCAAATCACCAATCGGAGATCCATGCAGCGGTTCCTGTTGCTCCTCGTGGTCGCGGCCGGGGCGTGTGGGCCGGGTGGTGACCGGTCCCCGGATTGGGTGGTCACGACTTTCGGCCGCCACTTCTGGCACGGCTACTGTTCTACCACGAAGCCGACGGTCGCGGATGGAGTCGTCTACTTCGGCGGCGGTTACGCCTGGGACCACCGCACCGCGGTCGACGCCGTCGACGCCGCGACCGGGGACGTCCGGTGGCGGTCGGCGGTCGGCGGCATCTTCACCGGGTCGTCCGTAGAGGTGGATGGGGACCGGATGTACCTCGGTGTGGCCGACACCCTCCTGGGGCTCGACCGGGCCACCGGAGCGGTCCGGTGGAAGTACCCCAGGATCGGCTATCTCCGGGTGGCGGCGGACGGGATGGTCTACACGAAGGGCTTCGGGTCGCAGGTGGCGGCTGTACGTGGCATGGACGGGAGCGAGCTATGGCGGGTGGAGCTCCCGGATCCGACCGATGAGTTGGTGCTTCTCGGCGATCGGATCTACGCCAACGCCGCTGGGCGTCTCTTCGCGATCGATCGGACGACGGGGAAGCCCACTTCGCTCGTCCCGCGCCTCGGACCGATCGCCAGGCTGGCCGCCGCCGACTCCACGCTCCTCTTCACGGCGCCCGGCTCGGACGGCTCCCGCGTGACCCTCGAGCTCGATCCGGTCAGTGGCGGCGTGGATACCATCCCGATGGAGCTGCTCGCGGTGCAGGCGAGGGCGATCGTCTTTGCACGCGGAACGGAGACCGTCGCCATCGATCGGGCATCGAGACGGTCCCTGTGGGTCTCGTCCGCCATTCCCTCGGCTGCCCTCGGCGGTGGGGTGTTCCGGGAGGACGTGATGTATCAGCCGATCCTGCCCGGTGATGTCCGCGGCTTCCGAGCGGTGGATATCGCGAGCGGCGCGGCGCGGTGGCGCTTTCACGCGGGCGACCTGGTCAACGCGCCGGCCCTCGGCGATGGGACGCTCTTCCTGAGCAGCGATGACTGCAGCCTCTACGCGTTCCGACTCCCCTGACTCGCAGGACGACCTTCCCCTCTCAGCGGCCGGCCCCCACATTGGGCGGATGGATGCCGCCTTCAAGGGGAACGTGGTGCTGGTGACCGGCGCCTCCACGGGCATCGGGCGCGAGATGGCGATCGGCCTGGCGAAGGCTGGGGCCAAGCTGGTCCTGGCGGCTCGGGGGGAAGACGCCCTGTCGGAAGTAGCCGCCGAGTGCCGCGGCTTCGGGGGCCTCGTTCTCCCAGTGCCGACCGACGTGGGCGACGAGGCTGCGTGCCGCCGCCTCGTGGGAGAAGGCGTGGCGGAGTTCGGCAGGCTCGACACCCTGATTACCAACGCCGGCATCACCATGTGGGCCCGCTTCGACGAGATGCAGGACCTGACGCCATTTCGCGAGATCATCCGCGTTAACTATTTCGGGAGTGTCTACTGTACCCGGTACGCGCTTCCGCACCTGGTGCGGTCGCGCGGCCGGATCGTGGCGGTGTCGAGCCTCACCGGGAAGACCGGGGTGCCGAGCCGGAGCGGCTACGCCGCCAGCAAGCACGCCGTGACAGGGTTCTTTGAATCTCTCAGGATCGAGCTCCACGGGAGCGGCGTCACGGTGACGATCGTCTTCCCGGGCTACGTCGCCACCGATGTCCGGCGGAAGGCTGCCGGCCCCGACGGGCAACCGATCGGAGACAGCCCGGTGGAAGAGCACCGGGCCATGAGCGCTGAGCGCTGCGCCACGCTGATTCTCGAAGCAGCGGCCGCCCGAAAGCGCCAGGTCATCATGAGCGCGCGTGGGAAGGTGGGGATGTGGCTCAAGCTGGTGGCGCCGGGTGTCGTGGACTGGCTGGCGGAGCGCGCAATCCGCCGAGGTCGCTAGGGGAGTCGGCGAACGGCCAGATCCGCTCGATCGAGATGATCTCCACGAGCTCTCCGGTGAGCACGATGGTGAGAATGTCTGGGCGGAGTCTGGCGGTGAACCGAACGCGGAGGTGGTCTCTCTGGAAGGCCTCGGGAAGCTCGAGGGGCGTGTAGATACGCCCGTCGTCCCCACGGATAGCATAGAAGCCGCTTTCGAGGTCGATGTACCGCACGGAGCCTGTGCCCCAGACCCTATCGCCCTCCCGGGCAACTTCTCCCGACTCCGTCACGCAGGCCGCCAGCGCCACGACCACCGCGGCGAGCCTCCATCGGTCGCTTTGCAACACGCTTCTCACCTCGCGGGTCGATGTCTATGGCAGAGACCCCGGGCGTCCCGCGGAGGTCACACCTGTTCCCCTCCCTGTGTGCCGGCCCGCTCGATGGCCGCCACCAGCTTGCGGGCCTCCTCTCGCAGGTCGTCCAGCTCGGCTGGATCGAGGTACACCCCGTTGTGGCCGAAATCGTCGTTGACGGCGCGGCAGATTTCCCGGGCGCGACGGAGCCGGAAGCGTCGGGAAAAGGCCTCGTACTCCTCGGCGGTTCCCGCGGTCAGCACAGCCCAGATCCGAAGGCGGATGTCATCGATGGAGGCCTTGAAGTCGGCCAATCCATCCGAGGGGAAGCCTCCTTCGGTCAGCTGGATCTCGATGGATCGCAACGTCGACTTGATGCTTGCCATGGTCTCGCTGATGTTCTCGGCCATCGGTCTCTGAATCCCGGGTGGAGGTTTGGCCTGCGGCTTTTCCGTTTGACGAGTATCGGCGCCGTCGGCGGTGGGATAAAGCCCGCGCCGTGCCGGCGTCTTTCGATCGCGCTCGGCGCCAGGGTCCGGCCGCGGTCGATGCCTGCTGAGTGTGCGTTCCGCTCCCCACACCTCCCGCCTACAGGTGGTATCCCTTCCGGCCACCCCGGGTGAGCTTGTCGCCGTGCACGTGGCCGGCCACGACGAGCTCTGCCATCTCGATGCACCGATCGGCGAGCGAACGGGCGCCCTCGCGGAGAGGCTCGCTCTGCATGACGTGGATGACGTTGTTCTCCATATCCTCTGCACTCCAGCCACGGGAGTGGGCGATATAAGGAAACTGGGGGAACTGGCAGCCCACTTCCGCGAAGAACCCGAGCATTTGTCCGGCGACGGCCTGCACATTGTCCTGCCCGCCCGTGATGACGAACGCCGCGACCTTGTTTCGCAGAAGGTGGCGATTGGCAATCGTCTCCTGATTCTGCACGCAGTTCATCCGCTCGACCATCTTGTAGTAGAGACTGCTCGCCGCGCCCCATCGGATCGGCGTGGCGACCACGATCACATCGGCCCAGTACACGAACGCCTCGTAAACCTCCGCCATCCGGTCGAGCGGATCCATCTGGGTGATGGAGCACGGCCAGGTGCAGGCCCGCGCGGACTTGGAGTAGTACCCCTCGCAGGCCCGGAAGCGGAGCTCCTCGAGACGGATCATCTTCGTGTCGGCCCCTCGTTCGCGGCCCGCCTCCAGGGCGATCCCAAGGAGCGCGTCCGAGGTGCTGAAGCGGGGATGGCCGTCGGTCATCCGGGTGGTCGAGATCCCGACAATGCGGATGGGCCCGGATTCGCGCTCGATCGGCCGGGTGAGGGGGTGAGACTCGTGCGGAGCCTTATGCCGGGGCGACCGCGGGTGAAGGTTCACCCAGAGATGCCCACCTTCCTCTTTGAGGTCGAACGCGGGGACGCGATCCTCCTCGAACCCCGGCTCCCCCTCCCCGGTTTTCCAGTGGAACTTCCAGTAGTGCCACGGACAGACGAGGTACGCGCCGTCGAGCGTCCCCTCGCCGAGGGGGCCGCCGACATGATTGCACGCACCGGAGATGGCGCCGAATTCACCATCGCGGTGGATCAGTGCGATCCGCGTCCGGTCGATGGTGACCTGCCGCACCTCCTGCCGGGACAGGTCGGCCACCGGGCCGAGGTCGCGCCAGTCGTCTCGCCGTTCCATGTGGGTTGCCTGTAGGAGGGGGCTGTAAGTTAGGGGGAGCGGTGGAGAGATGGGAGAGGGCGGGGAGGCCGGGAGGGTTGGGGAAGACCGTTAGGGAGCTGAGGAGAGGAACGGCTGTCGAAGGCCGGACGAGGGCGTGTGGGCGCGAACGCGGAGGGACACCGCCATCGAGGATCCTGGGGCTTGCTAACGCCGGGCCGGCGCGCCATTCCTTCGATTGGCACTCGGCCACGGCGGTTTCCATGACGACCTCCCTCACTTCTCATCCGCACGACCTCGGCGCCTACCAGGTACGAGGGGAGTACGTCGTCGACGCCCGAGAGTTGGCACCGGACATGTTCGTGGATCACGGCGGCGTGGACTGGCCTCGGCTCACCTGGAAGGAGGTGGGGCGGCCATATACCGTGGAGCGTTGGGCGGAGGGGAAACGGCTCTGGGAGGAGGAGAACGGAGAGGCGATGCCGGTGCGGGAAGGGTGGCGGCATTTCAACCGCAGCTTCCACCGGCTCTTCACGACCGATGTCCCCCACGAACGGCGCCGTGCACGGCGGGAGCTCCTCCAGTCCCTCGGCCGTTTCGACGTCCCCGGCTCGGGTGCCGCCCTCCGCGAGCTTCTCGAGCTGGCGGTCTGGAACAGGGTGCATCGGGTCGAGGACGCCATTGGGGATCCCCGCGGGAAGCGCGCCCTCTTCGGCGGCCTCGATCTGGTGCGGCCAGACATCCTATTCCTCGGTGCGGCCGAGGGCTACGAGGCCATGCAACTGGCGGCGATGTATCCCGGAGGGCGGGCCGTGCTTGTCGATTACGACGAATTCTGCAAGACCGAGCGGTTCGGGAACTTCCCCGAAGAGTATCCGTTTGTTGGGATGGATCCGGCGTCGGACCACCAGAGGGTCTGGTACCGGGATCAGATGGCGATCGACTACGTCGTGGAGGACATCCGGGACCTCCCCTTTGGCCGTGAGTTCGACATCGTGGTGAGCATCGGCTTGGTGGAGCACTTCCCCGATGCTTACAAACCGGAGGCCTTCGAGCTCCACCGGCGGTTCCTCAAGCCCGGCGGGTACGCCATTCTCACCACCCCGAGGAACCAAATCAAGAGCCGGGCGTTTTATACGGTGATGGCCAATCACATGAACTACGGCTATCGCGAGTTGATGAATATCCGCCAGCTAGGACTCTATGCCTGGGAGAATGGCCTGGCCATCCTCCGGGCCGGCGTCATCAAGGCACACAACGGACTGATTTGCCGGGCGCGGTAGGCGGGAATCGCCGGGCGCCCTTGAGGGACCATACCATGACCGATATCAAGAAGTCGTCGGACGAGTGGCGCGAGCAGCTGACCCCCGAGCAGTACCAAGTCCTTCGGGAGAAGGGGACGGAACGCGCCTTCACGGGGAAGTATTGGGACAGTAAGGACAGGGGGCTGTACCGCTGCGCCGGCTGCGGGCAGTCGCTGTTCCGGTCGGACGCCAAGTTCGACTCTGGCACCGGCTGGCCGTCCTTTACCACACCAGTGGAATCCGAGGCGGTCCAGACCGAGGACGACACCGCCTTGGGGATGCGCCGGACGGAGGTGCTCTGCAGTCGCTGCCATGGGCACTTGGGTCACGTCTTCCCCGACGGCCCGGGACCTGAGGGGCTCCGCTACTGCATTAACTCGGCTGCGTTGGATCTGGCCTCGGACGAGGAGTGATCCCCACCGACCGGCGCTGACCGGCCGGTGAGCCTCCTCTTCCCCCACCTTCGCCTCCTGCCCCGCGGCTCGGGCCGGCTTATTCGTGCCGCGCGATTTCGTACCGCCGCCCGCGAGGGACCCCCCGCTTCAAGGGGTGGCAGTAGGGACTAAACGCGCCTAATCTCAAACGTGCGGGACGGAACAAGTCTTCCCCAACATCGGCACCAACTTCCTCCGGGGAGCCCACCCGCGCCAGCGGTGCCTTGCGGGTCCTCGTCGTGCAAGACCTTGGGAGGAGGGTGAACACGGTGAGGGGCCAGCTCTCGCCCCGACACCGAGCCACGGTCGGCGCGCTGGCCGCCAGTTGCGCTCGGCTTCGCGACGGCGGATCTTTGCACGTGTCCCCCCTAGTGTGCAGTCGCCCTTCCGACACCAACTCAGCCCGCGGAGGCCCACGAGGTCATGCCCCAGAGCGCTCCCAGCCGTTCCATCGTGAGCACCGCCCTCGCGACCCTCCTCTTCGCCCTTATGGCTACGGGGCCTGTCTTCGGCCAGGCGACGGGGTATCGCAATCACGCCGCCCTCCTCGCCGAACTCCGCGACCTCCGTGCGGCCCATACCGATCTCATCACGATCGAGGAGATCGCCCGATCGCCGGGCGGCCGGGCCGTCCAGGCGGTGACGGTCGGGCCGCGCGGCGCGGCGGGCGAGCGGCCAGCGCTTCTCTTCATCGCCAACGCCTCCGGCCCCCACCTCCTTGGGAGCGCGGTCGCGCTCGGCCTGATTCGTCGGCTGGCCGAGGGGTACGGATCGGACACCGCGGTCACCCATCTCCTGAACCGCGTCACCGTCTTCGTCATCCCGCGGGCCAACCCCGATGCAGCGGAGGCGTTCTTCGGACGCCCCCAATGGGCGAGGACCGGAAACGGGACCCCGGTGGATGACGACAAGGATGGCGTGGTTGACGAGGACGGCCCCGACGATCTCAACGGCGACGGCGTCATCACGATGATGCGTGTGCGGGACAGCCTGGGGGAGTGGATCGCCGATTCGGTGGAGCCGCGGCTCATGCGCAGGGCGCGCGCCGTGGACGGGGAGGTCGGTGGATACCGGCTGCTCGTCGAGGGCGTCGACAACGATCACGACGAGGCGTGGAACGAGGACGGCCCTGGGGGCGTCGACGTCAACAAGAACTTCTCCTACGACTACGAATACTTCGCTCCGGACGCCGGCGTCAATCCGATGTCTGCGGCGGAGACGCGGGCCATCGCGCAATTCGTGGTCGACCATCCCAACGTGGCGGCCTTCTACGTCCTCGGGCCACAGGACAACGTGCTCGAGCCGTGGAAGAAGGCGGATCCGGGGAAGGGCGGAACCTCTCAGACCGGTCCGCTCCGGGGCGTCCTCGCCGAAGATGATCCGTGGCTCAGCGCGGTGGCCAAGGAGCTCCGTGAGCTCACCGGCCGCGACAAGGGTCCCGCATCGGCCTCCCTGGGCGGGGACGTCCTCTCCTGGGGTTACTACCACATGGGGCGGTGGGCCTTCGGATCCCGCGGCTGGTGGCCGGCGGAGACCCCAGGTTCCGCCGACTCCTCCGCGGCGGATTCGGCCGGTGCGGCGAAGCGGCCGAAGGGGAAGCTCCCCAAGGACGATCCCGTGAAGGACGAGCGGGCCGCGCTCCGATGGGTCGACCGTTCTGCGCCAGACGGCTTCGTCCCATGGACGCCGGTGACACACCCCGACTTCCCCGACCGGACCGTGGAAGTCGGCGGGTTCAAGCCCTTCGTGCTCGTCGACCCGCCGGCGGCCACGCTCGACTCGGTGGTGCGGGAGCAGACCGACGCGGCACTTCTCGTGGCGGGTCGGCTCCCGAGGGTGGAACTCCGCGACCTCGAGGTCGAGCGCGTGGGCGACCGGGTGTACCGGATCACGGCGAGGGTGGCCAATACGGGCTTCTTCCCCACCGCCTCCCGGCTCGGGGAACGGGTCACATGGCCCAGGCGGATCCGCGTCGATCTCGGGACGGCGTCCGGACAAGAGCTCGTCTCGGGCCGGGCGGTCCAGCTCCTCGACCCGCTGGACGGCTCCGGGGGGTCGACCGAACTCACCTGGATCGTGGTCGGCACCGCCGGTTCCCGCGTGACGCTCAAGGCCTCGAGCCCGGTCGCGGGCAGTGCCAGCCAGACCATCACCCTCCGCTGAGACGAGGCCTCCGATGCGATCCATGGTGACCCTACGCGACTGTCTCCGCGCCGCTGGGGTGGCGGCCGCCGCGGCGCTCCTCCTTCCCGCGTCGGCTCGCGCACAGGCCGGGGCTCTGGCGGGCCTTGGCTCGCCGCCCGATCCCAAGGTCCCCGTGTCGTGGGACCGCTACTATGATCACGCGGCCATCGGGACAATCGGGCGGCGATTGCAGCAGGCGTACCCCGACCGGTGCCGGCTGTCGACCATCGGGAAGAGCGTCGCTGGCCGCGATCTCTGGCTCCTCACCGTCACCGACTTCACCGTCGGCGACGCGAACCGGAAGCCCGCGATGTACATCGACGGGAACATCCACTCGAATGAGATCCAAGGGACCGAGATCGCGCTGTACACGGCATGGTATCTGTGCGAGATGGCCGATCGGGTACCGTTCGTGGATTCCCTCCTCCGCGACCGCACGTTCTACATCGTACCCACGATCAACCCCGACGGTCGGGAGAACTTCCTCAAGGAGCCCAATACGCCCCATTCTCCGCGGAGCGGGGTGGGCGCGCGGGATGATGACGGCGATGGGCTCATGGACGAGGATGACTTCGACGACCTCGACGGCGATGGCAACATTACGCAAATGCGTCGTCGCGACCCGAACGGTCGATGGATCGTGTCACCGGAGGACCCCCGCCTCATGATTCGGGCGCGGCCCGACCAACCGGGAGAGTATGAGCTCCTCGGGTATGAAGGGATTGACAACGACGGGGACGGTCGTGTCAACGAAGATCGGGTCGGGTACTACGACCCCAATCGCAACTGGCCGTGGCAATGGCAGCCGACCTACGTACAGAACGGGGCCGACCATTATCCGACCTCGCTCCCCGAGACGCGCGCGGTGATCGAGTTTGTACTGGCGCACCCCAACATCGCCGGCGCCCAGAGCTATCACAACAACGGCGGCATGATTCTTCGCGGCCCCGGGCCCAAGCAGGACGAGGACACCTATCGGCGTGAGGACGTTCAAGTGTACGACGTCATCGGGAAACTGGGCGAGGAGATTCTCCCGGGTTACCGCTACCTGACGGTGTGGAAAGACCTCTACACCGTGTGGGGTGGGGAGCTGGATTGGTTCTACGGGGCCCGAGGCATCCTGACCTTCAGCAACGAGCTGTGGACTGCCTTCGGCTACTTCGAAGAAGAGCCCAAGAACGAGCGCTACGACCGCGCGGACTACAAGTTCGACCGACTCCTCTTGATGGGAGAGGCCATCGTTCCCTGGCACGTCGTCCAGCATCCGCAATACGGAACCATCGAGGTGGGCGGCGTGAAGAAGCAGTACACTCGCGCGATCCCGGGGTTCCTCCTCGCCAACGAGGCCCACCGAAACATGGCGTTCACCGTGTATCAGGCCAGCCAGATGCCGTTGGTTCGGGTGGATTCGGTCGCCATCCGCAATCTCTCGGGTGGTCTTCGTGAGGTGACCGCCATCATCGCCAATACTCGGCTGGCCCCGACCCACACCTCCCAGGACCGTCGCCACCAGATCACCCGCCCTGATTGGGTGACGCTCACCGGACCCCAGGTCGTGGCAGGCTTCCGCGTCACCGACTCCCGGCAGAATATCGCCGAGGAGCAAAAGCACCATCCCGAGCGAATCGAGCTCGAGAGCGTCGCGGGGATGAGCACCGAGACGGTGCGGTGGATCGTCCGCGGGAACCAGGCGGTGACGGTGACGGTCGATTCCGAAAAGGGGGGAGTAGACTCGGCGGGGCCACGGGGCCGCGGGGCCGCGGGGCAGTAGGGACGGCCACCGATGTCATCCAACAGGAGACCAGCAAGCAGTACCTAGCGACCCAGTTCCAGTTCGCCAACGGCCGAAGTTCAGGGTTGGCGGTCGGATCCGCGTCTTTGTCTTGGAGCTCTTCGAAGTCGCCGGAACTCGAGGTGTCTCAGGCTGGTCTCGCCAAGGGGAATGTTGTTGGCTCCTACGTCGTGACTGTCCGGGTGCTCTCTCCCCTTCCGACCGGCTACCGGATGGGGACGATCTTCCAGAACCGAGGCCACCGGATCGCCATCACCGTGGCGTCGGCGCCGGGCCCATTCAGGGTCACCGCGGTCACTGCGGACCAGGAACCGGCGATTACCGTCGGCGGGATGCATAGCTTTACCGCGACAACCACCGGGTCACCCGAGGCCGGGTCCTACGCCTGGCGCTTCATCCGGAGCTCCACACCGTGGGACACGACGACCGTCGTTTCGAATACTAAGTCGGTGACATACGCCGTGTGGGACGGGAGCTACTCTCTCTCGGTGCGCGTCGTGCCTAGCGGGGGGACGGCGTTCGAGCGCTACGTCAATGTGTGCACGGCGTCGGGCGCCTCGGTCATGGCCCCCGGTGATGACGAGAACGTGGTGGCCGGCTGCGGGGGAGGTGGTGGGGGCGAGCCCCTATGAGACCGATTGAGTGGCGGGGACCGGTCGCCACCCTCGGCGCGGTCCTCGGAGGTTTGATCGCGGCATGTCAAGACCCGCCCGAGCCCGACCCGGGTCCTCCCATGCTCACGCACTCGGTCGTGTTTATCTCGGACCGGGAGGGGTCCAACCAGGTCTACGTGCTGGACCTGACCACCCGGTTGGTGAGGCGTCTCCCCCTCCCGGAAGTGGGCGTGCCTTCGGGGCCCGAGGTCTCGCCGGACGGGACCAAGATCGCGTTGGCTCTCAAGGGTATCTGGGTCATGAACGTGGACGGGAGTGGGGCGGTCAAGATCAGTCCCTTCTACCCCCTCGACCAAGATCCTTCGTGGTCGCCCGACGGCCGCAAGATCCTCTTTACCTCCCCGAGAGATGGGAATCGAGAGATCTACGTCATGGACGCGAACGGGCTGGCGCACACCCGCCTCACGAGTGATCCCGGACAAGATACCTCGCCGATGTGGTCCCCGGACGGGAGTCAGATCCTGTTCGTCTCCGATCGTACCGGAAACAACGACATTTGGGTCATGGACGCGGACGGCGGGAATCCCACCCAACTGACAACAGAGAATGAGGACGACTATGCGCCCGCATGGTCCCATGACGGAACCCGGATCGCCTTCGGGAGCAACCGGGGACAGCAGCAGCCCATCATCATGAACCGTGACGGCAGTAGTCCGATGACGGTGCCGATTCCGACACCGACGGGGGGAGTTCCCCGGTGGCTCCCTGGAGACACGCTTCTGGTCGTGTCGGCGGCGGGGGGCGTAGGTATCGATTTGTTCCTGACCCAATCCGACGGGAGCCTGTTCACAAACTTGACAGAATCCCCAAGCTTCGATTCCCAGCACAGCCCGAGCCCGTGAAGACTGGCGGAGGCGGAGGGAGAGAGCCCCTATGAGCCGCGGCCCGTCGCACCGGTGGACGGCCGCGCTCACGGCCCCCCTCATCGGCAGTCTGGTGGCCTGCCAGGGGCCCCCCGACCCCGACGGTGGACCCCCGGTCCTCCGGAATGCCGTCGTGTTCCTGTCCAACCGGGACGGAAATCAGCAGGTGTATGTTCTGGACCTGGGGTCCAGGGCGGTGGCCCGGCTCCCTCTTCCGGAGCCGGGGGTCCCGTCCGGGCCGGAGGTGTCCCCCGACGGAACCAAGATCGCTCTGGCGTTGAAGGGCATCTGGGTCATGAACGTCGACGGGAGTGGCGCGGTGAAGATCAGCCCTTCTACCCCCTGGACCAAGCGCCGAGTTGGTCTCCTGACGGCTGTCACATCGCGTTCACCTCCCCGCGGGACGGGAATCGCGAGATCTACGTCATGGACGCGAACGGGCTCAACCACAGCCGTCTGACGGACGATCCCGGACAGGACCGCTCGCCGAAATGGTCCCCAGACGGAAGCCGGATCGTGTTCGACTCGGATCGTACCGGGAACAACGACATATGGGTCATGGACGCGGACGGCGGGAATCCCACCCAACTGACAATAGACAGTGAGGACGACTATGCGCCCGCATGGTCCCATGACGGAACCCGGATCGTCTTCGGGAGCAACCGGGGGCAGCTGCAGCCCATCATCATGAACCGTGATGGCAGTAATCCCGTCACCGTGCCGATTCCGACACCGACGGGGGCAGTCGCCCGGTGGCTTCCAGGGGACACGCTTCTGGTCGTGTCCGCGGCGGCGGGCGTAGGTATCGACCTTCTTGTGGCGAGGCCCGACGGGAGCCGCTGGGCTGGGAATCGAAGCTTGGGGATTCTGTCAAGTTTGTGAACAGCCCGAGCCCCTAGGCAAGCGAACCAGACCGCGTGGCAGGTATGTCGCGGCCACTCTTCTCCAAGGCCTGAGAGGTCAAGGGAGTCCGCTGTAGACAGCGGTGAAGTCCGGTGAGGAGCGGTCTTCCGTACGACACTCCCCGTTATGGTGTCCCGGCAATCGCCCTGGGCAGGTCGTTCGATCCTGGCACGGATGGGATTCACCATCGGTCGTTGGAACCCCGTGGAGCACTCCCTGCGCTTCCCCCCCCCAGCATCGAGCGCGGAGGGCCAAAGGGCACGCGATTTCGGAATTGCGCTACCGTCCTGTCCGTCTTTCCCGCCCTTACCGTCCTTCCAGTCCAGTCAGCTCCCGGTCGTGCCTCCGCGCCAACAGCGCCTGCGCCGTGACCGCGCCGATCAGCGCCATGAACATGTCCCACTGGGTGTCCCACGGATCGCCCTGGGTGCCGAGGAAGTCGGTGGCCGCCTCACCGCCGGCGAGGGCCGCCCACCACTCGATCAGCTCGTAGCACGCGCTGATCGCCAGGGCGACACACACCACCACGACGAACAGCCATTTTCCCCGCTTGAGGGGCGAGGTGCGGAGGAGGAGCTCGCGGGCCGCCATCGCCGGGACGAACCCCTGGGCAAAGTGCCCCAGCCGATCGTAGTGATTCCGTGCCAGGCCGAGCGCATCCTGGACCCAGGCCCCGAGCGGGACGCGGGCGTAGGTGTAGTGGCCGCCGAGGATCAGGATCAGCGCGTGGAGAAAGAGGAGTCGATACAGCAGCGGGGTCAGGGAAAAGCGCCGATACGTCGCCACCAAGATCGGCGCGACGAGGAGGACCGGCGCCACCTCCATGAGCCACGTCGCTCGATCGTACGGCGCCACTCCCGACCAGACGAGGGCCGCGACCGCGACGCCGAGGAGAGCGGGTGGTTCCGCACGACGAATAGCCATCGCGAAGAATACTACGTTACGCCGCGGTGTGTCGGGGACGAACAGGGTCGGGCCATGGTCCTTTCAGAGTCTCTACCGTCCTTCCGCCCAAACCACATCGCTTCGGATCATGCGGCTCCGCGGCTCGGGCGCTTTTCCGGGCCGGAGGCCGGCAGGACTGCTGTCGAGCGGGGACCTCGGAGTTCCGAGCCGGCTTCACCGCCGAGCCGCCTCGTACGGCAACGAGGTGCAAGAATGTGCCATTCGTGCAACGTTTCTGTCTCTTGACACCCTATTGACGCCGCTGAATCATGGAGAGCCAAGGCTTGAACGTTCCGTGGTCGTGGTGCCTCTCGATGGAGGTCGGCATATGACAAGTACCGGATCAATTCGGGGGGGGGGTACCCCTTGCCCTCCTCCTCGGCGCGCTGGGTTGTCACCAGGACGCCCCTAGCGCGCCCGTCCTCACCACCCTTCCTGTCGATCATCCCGCGGTCATCACGGGGCCCTGCAGCAACGGCAACGTCGGGCAGGACGTCTTCACCGGATTCCGTCAACGATACTCGTGCGGCCAACCTGTACGAATCGGGGGACCTCCGACCCGTGAGGCCGAAGTGACGGCGGTCATCGGGTCCTGGGCGGCGAAGTTCGATCTCACCTTCGGCACCGCCCTCCCACGGTTGTCATGGGGAACTTCCAATCCGACGACGACCATCGTGGATGCGACGGGCAGCGGATTGTGGTGCGGCGAGACCAATGACGCAGGGACGCAAATCCTGATGCGTCACAGTTGTACAACGAACGCCTC
>Ga0055481_10000106_pt1 | contig 22055 bp, 15 predicted proteins | sample Muzzi_PWC_D2_FD_57936 | JGI IMG/M metagenome (GOLD analysis project Ga0055481, IMG submission 57936) | Wetland microbial communities from San Francisco Bay, California, USA, that impact long-term carbon sequestration - Muzzi_PWC_D2 | ecosystem: Environmental > Aquatic > Marine > Wetlands ... | reverse complement strand
CCTGCACGCGCGCCAGGGTGAGCAATTCACTGACCTGCTCGATGGCTTGCCGGCAGCGGCCGTTGATCCGTTGCAGCACGTCGTCGACTTGATCCGCACCTACAATTCGATCGCGTATCAGGCCGGCCAGGGTCTCGATCCCGGCCAACGGACTCTTGAGTTGATGTGCCGCCGTCTGCATAAACCGCGCCCGCCTCTCCTGGAGGTCTCGAATGGCGATCTGGCTGCGCAGCAGTGCTTGGTTGGTGTCTTTCAGCTCTGTCTCCTGGTCGTCGAGCCTTCGCGAAATGTCAAGCGTGAGGAACATAACGCCGGAGATGCCGAGTGAGAGCACGACGATACTCGCGAGTACAAAAAACCAGTCGCGGTACAGTAGAAGATCTACCGTAGAAGTGTGGAGCGGATAATGCGGCGTAAGCCAACCGGCACACTCTCCGATCGCCATGCTGCTGTAGAGAAGAAGCGCCCAACACCCCTGCAGAAAGGCATTGAACGGCCTGAGAAGCAGGACCGAAATCACCATATGAAAGAAGTAAAAAATGACCATCGGGTTCTCAACGCCACCCGAATATCGAAGGATGATGCTGAGAATCAGCAAATCCACCGTCATTTGTGCATTGACGAACGTCGCGGCGCGACGAATGACCTTCTTCGGCACGACACGGCCGTCCCCCCAGCCGGCCGATAGACCGCGCGCCAGCATGGTCCATGCGAGATTGGCAACGGCGAGCGATCCAATGGCCGCCGGAATCGCCCAGTGTCTTTCAACGCGTGGATAGCGGAGGCGTTCGAGCCATAGGACCGCGACGGCACCGAAGGTGATCATCCAGCGCAGGCGAATGAACCAGTGGCTGCGCAACATGGCCAGCAAGGCTCGAACGCGGAAGGAGCCGTGGGGGAGGAAACGCATGGTTGGTAGCGAGGCGTCTGACATGCGCATCGTCTTGGGCTCAGTCCCCCGGCCCGGTGTTCTTGGCAGCAAGTGTTTCCTGGACCGCTGCCAGAACGGTATCAGCCTTAAGGGGCTTGTCGAGGAACTTCTCGGCCGGCACGTATTCGCTTCCCAGTTCCTTGGCGTAATCCATGCCCATGGTCTGTCCGATCGCGGAAATCATGACGATAGGAATTCGACTGGTGGCGTCGTCCTTCCGCAACTTATAGGCCAGGTGGAACCCCTCAGATGGCGACGACAGCATGATGTCAAGCAAGATCAGGTCGGGGGGATCTGTGGCGATCGATTCCATGCCTTCCGGACCCGTGGAACAGCAGGTCAGCCGGTATCCACCCGGTTCGAGCATGAGGCGCAACGCCTCTCGAACATCGGGATCGTCGTCAATGACGAGGATTCTCTCGCCGGCCATGATTTGGTCTCCTATTGCACCGACTCTCAAGTTTGGGACTTCCTCCGCGTAGAAATCCTGGCTATCCGCCAGTTTTGACAGAGGTCTTATCCTCTCGCGCACGCCAACCTCGCTGTGCACACGCAGCAAGGCGCTGGACGGACACAGTCCTTGGATGCTCTAATTACATCATCTTGCACGAGGAATGCCAGGGGGTCGGATGGCGCCGCCTCTGTGGGCATCCCAATCCGGTGCTGCATCGGCCCTTGCGTGAATAGCGGACTCGAAGTCAACCTCCGGCCGTTGGCGGCTGGCAAGTATTCGAATTGACGGCGTGAGTCATTTACAAAGTGAGCGGGCTCTTGGCCCTTTGCGTTCACAGGTCGCAGACACCCATCACATTGGATCTGGCACCGAGCCACCGGCTTCAACGTCGCGATCGGTCGGCGAAGTGACGGCGTACAGCGCTTCCAGCAGAACATCAAGCTTGCCATCACAGTGTTTCATCGCAAAATGCGCAAGCGGTACCGCGGGCGGGTCCGTCCGGCAGTCAGGGCACATGCCGAATCGAAGAAGTACGGAAAACGCCTGCGGATGATGTGAAAGAAGCTCGCGTACGGTTGTGGTTGGACGGATGGGCGACATATTGATGGGCAACTCCGATTCTGGCTCGCAAAATCAGCGGGGAGTGTACCAAATAAGGCATATCGAAACCACTCTTGGTGGGCGGATTTGCCCTGGCGTTGGTGGATCGACCTATCTTGCCATGACCATGGGTGTCAATCAGTGTTACGGATGTAGGTATTTTCTTGTCGCGGAGTTGTAACAGCCTGCGAAGGGTCGTGCGTCGCCTAGTGGTTTCTCCTTGTGCCCGAGGTGATGATATTGCTGACCGCCGACTGTGATTTCCGTGATGTACGCGGGCGCATGACCGGTGCTTTTCGGCGGGCGCGTGCGGCGCGGTTGTGGTGTGTTTTTGGATCGGAACGGTTGGCGTATCGGTTTGCGATGAGTTTGGTTCTGGAAAAACCACCACTGCATGAAGATCACTGGATCCTCCAACGGCAGGTCACCGGTCTGACGGCATTCGCTACTCGGATTAGAGGCAAATGCCCGCCTTTGGGCCGCTGCCATGGGCGTCGCCTGCCACATGGGAGTACCCTTCCGGCGGCAGTCCTTCAGAAAGTATCGCTTCAATAATTCTGCCCCATTTCGAGTCCTTTTCTGTGTCGGATGATTCAAGCATGGCCGTACGTGAGCGGAGTGATCTGATGTTCATTCCCTCCGAGGTAAACCGTCGAACTGTTTCAAAAAGGGGTTGCGTGCGGGGCGAGAGGGGTATAACTTAGTAGTTGGTCTGTAGCGTCTATCATACATAGGAGATTCTCAAAATGCCACGCAAGAAATTCAAATGTTCAAGGTGTGATCGATCGTTCTCGATGGCTGCGCATCTCGCACGCCACATGAACACACTGCACAACCCGGGCGGTGCGCGTCGTCGCGCGGTGGGTCGTCCGCCCGGGCGAGTTGCGGCGACGACAGGGGGGGCTGCGCATTTGCTGGGCGGTATGCAGCAGTATCGCGATGAACTGATGTCGCGTCGCGATCAGATCGATCGCGAGTTGTCGGCGATCGGCGACGCGATGGCGGCTCTCGGCAGTGCCCCCGCCCCGGCACGAGGTGGCGCAGGGGCGAAGCGTGCCCGCCGTGGGGCCGGACACCGTGACGGCTCCCTCAAGAGCTTCATCGTTTCCGTGCTGGGGCGTTACAATTCGCCCGCTACCCCCAAGGAAATCGCGGCGAAAGTCATGCAAGCCGGATACAAGTCCAAGGCGGTAGACTTGACAAAAGCAGTCAGCAACGCACTGCCCGAGCTGAATGAGGTCAAGCGCATCGGGTTTGGCAAGTACAGCCTTAAATAGGCCCCCGGTATCTACTATCGTTGGGCGGGCCCACGGCAGGCGGTTCTGCATCTCCATGGCGCGGGAGTGGCGTCGTAGCTTGCTGTGCGCTTACACTCCGGGCTGGAACCTATTCGGCGATTCCGATATAATATGCGCCGGATGTGGCGGGGGCATTGTGCGCTCGTGTTCGGATTCTTGACAGAAATCGGATTTGAAGGAGAGGTTGGAGCCATGAAACGGTTGCGCCGTGTAACGCGCGTGCTTGCGGTTTTGGCATTCTTGTTGTCCGGTCCGTTGGCTGAGTCATATGCCGATGGCCAGGATGTGGGGGGCGACGGGAAGCTGTCAGAAATCGAGAGTGCCTTCGCGGAAGCGTTTGATTCCCAGAATTATGCGCAGATGGTCAAGGCCGGTTTACCGTTGGCGGAACGGCTTCCCGGCGATACTCATTTGCAGTTCCTGCTGTCGCAGGCATACGTCAACCTGGACGACCACGAGAACGCTTTGAAATGGCTGACGAAATGCGCCGAGGGCGGTTACCGCAACATTGGCCCGTCCAAGAAATGGAAAGATTTTAAGGCCCTGGAGAAGGACCCTAAATATGAGCAGGCAATGGCGTTGATTCGCGAGAGTCGCACCAAAGGCTGGGAGGCGTTTACACAAGCCATCAAGGCCAAGAAGCCTTTGGTGGTGCTTCCTCCAAAGCATGACAGCGAAACCTCCATGCCGATCCTGCTGGTTCTCCATCGTCGCGGCGGCACGCCCGAGGAAATTGCAGAGGTTTTCAAGCCGGTGGCCGCCCGCATCGGCGCCGTGCTGGTCGCGCCTCGGTCGATTCACAAAGCCGCGGAGGGCGGTTGGACCTGGGGAACCGAACATGGCTGGCGCTACCAGCGCGAGTCGGTCCACGAGGCGGTAGCGACGGTGTTGACCGCTGCGGAAGGCGTCGTCAAGGAGTACCCCATCAACCACGAGAAGTTCTTGGTGGCCGGATTCTCCCAGGGGGCTGATGTGGCGCTTTGGGTCACCGCACACCAGTCGATCCTCGTCAGCGGCGTCCTCGCCATTGCGCCGCGCGATTATGAGTTGTTCGAGCGGTATCGCGGGTCCATTCGTCCTATGGCACCAAAGTTCTACCTCTTGGTCGGCTCCAAAGATGAGCGATTGGCGGACGTATTGCAGATCGAGGATCAAGTTCGTGGAGCCAACATGCCTGTGACTGTCAACGTGTTAGACGGTCTCGGACACGAAATCCCAAAGGATCCGAACGATGTGCTGATGAAGGCGATGAACTACTTGCTGGACAGGGACGGCGGCTAGCGCAGCGAGTGTCCGTTCGTCGGGCGCGTCTGGTCGCCGCCGGATCGAATACGGTGCGGCCGTGGATGCTTCGCAGGGCATTTGCCAATGAGGCTCCCGTCTGTTACCAACTTGACACATGGGCAGAACTCCACGCGTATGGATGGTGCTTGGTATCGCGGGGGTGGCCATACTCTCGCGCCTCGGTTTCTGCTGGGTAACGGGTGTCCTCGGTGAGACACCGGCAACCTACCGCGAATATGTTTACGGGGGTTCGCGTCTTCTCCACCATGGCGTGATCACCAGCCCAATGGTGCTGGAGGACGTCAGTCTGGAACCATCGAGCATGCTTCCGCCCGCATATCTGGCGGTGGTGGCTGCCGTGTATTATTGCTTCGGTGTAGACACGGTTGGTGCAACGGTCGCGCTTCACGTGCTGAATTCGGTTGCCTCGGCGGCGGCAGTACTCATGATCTTCTTTGCGGCCGAGAGGCTCTACGGTCGCAAGGCGGCGCTGTTTGCGTCGGGGCTTGCCCTCGCACACCCTGCGTTTGTCGCCTATACGGGGTTGATTTGGGATACCAGCCTCTTTTTATGCGGCGTTTGCCTGATCGTGTACCTCATACTGCGTTGGTCGGACCGGTCCGATGATTGGCGCCGCCAGCTCGCGATCGGTCTGTCTCTGGGGCTGCTGGCTTACGTGAATCCGGCGCTTACCCTCGCGTATCCGCTCCTCGTTCTCTGGTTTCTTACGCGCAGGTCTGGGTGGCATTACGGTCGTCTTTGCCGAGGCATCTCGCTAATCGTAGTGGGCTGGGCTGTGGCGATTGCGCCATGGACCATACGCAATTATCGGCATTTCGGCGAATGGCAGTACATTCGTGGTACGTTCGATCTGGTCCTGTGGCTCGGCGCGTGCCCGGAAGCACACTCGGATCCGTCGGCGGTCTACCCGACGTGGTATCCCATGCGCAATGCCTCGGAGCAACACAAACTCATCATGGTTGGGGAGCATGAATACGTCCGCGAGTTGGGCCAGATGGCCCGCCAGGCGATACGGGCTGACTTTGCCGGGTGGCTCGGGCTATGCGGATGGCGGGCGCTCGATTATTGGTCGGGAACGGTTTTCTCACACGCGTCGCACGATGATGGCGGCTGGCCCAAGCAGTTGCCCAGAAAGATTCTGACCGTGTTCCTAGGTCTAGAAACAGCGCTATTGATCGCCGGCATTCTCTTTCTCCGGCCGCTGGGGTCGGATATCAAGTGGATGACCGGAATCATCGTCGTGTCTTCGGTGATTTACGTGCTGACGCATGTTCAGGTTCGCTATCGCGCTCCGTTCGAGCCGTTTATGGTCCTTATTTTGGTGGGTTTCTTGGCTCGCATATCGGGTCGGTTTGGGAAGGCGGCCCATGCCGGTCCTACAGGCAAGGCGGGAGGCAGTTCTATTCAGCAGTAGCCTCTGTTTGCCGGTCTAGCCCGGATGTGACGCCCCCCTTGGCCGGCATGCGCTCTATGGCTGTTCGGGGCGAGGCCCGGTGATGCCGCCGTGCAGGATGCGAAAGTCGTCAAGGTCCGCCAGGCCGTCCTGATTCAGATCACCGTGTTGGCACTGGGCATAACGCAACCGCGATAAGCCGAGACACTCTGTGAATTCGGCCCAATCCGCAAGATCCACATTGAAGTCTTGGTCGTGGTTCCCCGACATGGGTGTGCAGGCCGGGAGTAGCCGATCTGAGTCGCCTGCACTCAGTTCGTGTGTATCAGTCACGGTCAGGCCGATTGCAAAGGAGTATGTCTCCCCGTCGCAACCGACCGGTGTTAGAACGGTGCTTGACTCAGCCTGGGTGTCGAACGGCTCCGAATGTGTGTGATTGTCGCGATGGAGAATTGTCTGCCAGCTACATGTCAGCTCCGAGTACGCGTGCTCCGCATCGCAAGTGTCGGCCGGCATCGGCAGAATCGTATCGTGGTCGAGCGCATACGTGGAGCCATCGGTTGGACGGACGATGTTTACTTCGCGCGGCGTGTTGTTTGGCGAAATCGACAATGCGGCGGAGGACATCCCACCCAGTTCGCCTACACAGAGAGGACGATTTCGTGACTAACCGGATCGTCAGACCGCGCCGTAGGTCCGGCTTCGTTCCCTCGCGTGACCGGACGCTCGCGAGGCGTTACTATGGACTCGAGATACGCCGCGCCTGCGGATAGGCGACACATCGTGAGCCCGAAGGGCGGTGTGAGGATAGAATAGGCGGTATGACAAAGCGCGGCGCGTGCAGGTTGAGAGACTTTCGAGAGCGTCCCTCGGGAAGGAATGGAGATAGCGATGGTACTCGACGACGCGAGCTCCGATAAACGGCAGACGGTATTGCTTGTGGATGACAACGCGCAGAACCTCGAGTTGCTCGAAGTGTACATGGAGGACGTGCCGGAGGCTCACGTCATCACGGCGCGCAATGGGTTGGAGGCGCTGGAGAAAATTGATAAGGAGTCGCCCGATCTCGTCCTTCTGGACATCATGATGCCGAAGATGTCCGGGTTCGAGGTGTGCAAGCGACTCAAGAGCGATCCCGCTACGCGCGACATCATGGTCGTGATGGTGACCGCGCTCAACGAAACCGGGGATGTCGAGCGTGCGGCCGAGTGCGGCACGGATGACTATCTATCGAAGCCGATTGACCGACGAGCATTGGTGGAGTTGGTGCGGAGCATGCTCGCCAGCCGGGCGCACCAGTAGAAAATGTGCCACGCGGTGTGGCCACGGCCGCTTTCGATTCAACCGTCGACCAACACCGTCGTTTGTGACGGCGCTGCACTCGGGGCAGGATTCACGAGCGACCGAAAGTAATGACGCGCGAACTGTAGGAATTGGTCCAGGGTCTCCGGATAGGAGTATCGGTCCAGCACCGCTTGGCGCATCTTCAGCGCGATGTCCTCTCGCTCCGTCGGGTGGGCGAGGAAAAAGTCGGCGCGATCTGAAAACGACGCTTCATCACGAAACACGATTTCTCCGAACCGAGGAAACACATCGCCGGGATAGTCCACGGCGGCGTAATGGATCACACGACGAAGGGCCTTGTCGATTCGATCCGGCGCTTGCGAGTAGCGATCGGTGATGCAACCCATGAAATCCCTTATTAGGTTTTCGTCGCGACACTCGAGCAGTTGGCGTCCTGTCTCTATCCCCATGGCAGCAAGACGCGTGACGACGGCATTGAGCAGCGGATTGCGACGATCGCCTCGCGTTTCACGCGTCAGAAAAAAACCCCCCTCCGCCAGGCCGTCCAGTGCGCGCTGGTGCGTAAAACCGGCCGGCATGAGTTGGAGGTTGATGGTCGACGCGCGATAGAGAATCGCCAGGTCGCGTCCGTTTTCCACCGCGCCGGCCGCGAACCGCGCGAGGGTCGGGTGGTTTTCCCAGCCGTGGCCGTAGATACGAAGGGTGCGTCCGCATTCTTGTGCCCATCGCCCGGCCCATTCCAACGCCTGGTGGCGGAAGATCCGGTCGCACAATCGCCAGAGGTACCAATTGACCAGATGGTCGCGCGTGCTTTCTTCGGGTACGACCAACCCACACCGCTGTTCGGCCAATACCAGCATGTCCAGGTAGTGTGGATCCGGCTCGATCGAACCAGGCGGGAGCGAGTCTCGCGCTATGCGGTACAATTCAGCCATGATGCGCCGAATGTCGACGTTCTTTGTAGCCTCGTACTGCTCCTTGTGAAACGCCTCGGCCGTCTGCGACGCGTGGCTTACGTATGACATATCGCAACGGAAGCGTTCGAGTTCGTTTTTCGTAATATCCTCGGTGCCGAATTGATGCGGTGAAGTCGGCATGCGTGCGAAAAACGACTGGCGAGGGCTGCGGCCGGCGCGTATGAGTGATTCGTGATGTGGCAAGCCCACGATGATATCCAGCGGGCTCATCGCACGTATACGTTCGGGCGTGAATACGCCGGGTAGCATATCCTGATCCCACGTCATGACGGGGAGGTTGCCGGGCACGATGGGGCCGAATTCCGGCCGCAAGTGGTCCTGAACGAAAAACAGGTCCGGATCCAAGTCCCGTATCGTTCGATGGTAGGTAAGGGGGCTTACAATCTCGTGATTTGTCGCCTCAGTCAGCACGACGCAACGGTGCCCCAGTTTTTCGAAGGCTTGTTGAGCGTCGCGCATCGAGTGTTTTAGAAACGTCGTGTGCCTGCTCACGGTGGAGAGGATTCGTAAAGGGGCGCCGCGTCCGGTCAGCGCCTCGTCGAATCGCCGCGCCCAGTAGTTCGCGTCGCGATTCTCGTACCGCTTGTGAAGATCGAGCGCCGATGCCTGTACTTCGGATTGGCGAATATGGTACTGCTTTTCGATCACTTTCACGGTGGTCGGTGAGCAAGCGGGACGAAAGGCACTCAGGGAACAGGCCCATGATGGCCACGCGAGGTTCACGTTTTCTTGAAGCGTCTGGGTCAGTTCGTCAATACAATTCTTGCCCACAAACAAGACGACCCGCTTGTCGGACCAGACATCCTGCCACGCATGTAGATGAAGTACGAGCGCCAGTGCGACCGGATCCGGCTCGACAACATAGAGTGCACAACTGTATTTGAGAAAGGACTCGTGCGTGGCGTCGTACACCCGCCTGAAATACCAGCCCAGGTCGAGACCCTCAAACAGGTACGGGCCGTGCAGGATTGCCTTGATGTCATCAGGCAGAGGGCGGGCATGGTCGACCGCACGATGGTCGCCCAAGAACGGAATCCACCTCCATCGGCCGGCGACATTGCGCTTGCGAACGGTCTGGAGGCCGGCATTGTCACGGAACAACTGGTAGTCTTGATGAGCCGAAGCCCATGATTCGCGGATAGCCTCGATATCGACGTGACGATGGGCAAGTACATCGAGGTTGGCGGCGAACGTATCGCTCAAGCGCGACCAGGGCACGATCCGCCCCTGGAGCTTTCGCACCGACGTCGCGATGGCCACCCATTCGGGCGACGCGGATAGGCCCGGCGTGGCGATATCGAGAAGGTCCTGCGCAGGAACGATGAGCCCCAGTTTCAAGTATTCCCTGATGGCACTCAGGCGGATTTCGGAGTCCTCGGTGCAGGCGGCGAGGTAGGCTTCTGCCCGATTGAGAAAATCGTACGTGGTGCCGGCGGCCAGGCTGTCGAGTAGGCCGCGGCGATACGTGTCAACCGTTGAAGTTGTCAATTCTGCGTAGCCTCCACGGCAATTCGGATTCGGTTCTTTTCCGCGCATACGGAGACCTACGTCACCGTTGTTATGGGTCTATCGGTGGAATCAGTACGATATCTTGTCCTGATCTCCGGCCATCGGGATCGGACCGGGGAAACCGCCGAACACGCCCTCCATGCTCATTCGAAATCGGCGGCGACAAGCTCAATCGTCAGTTCATGCGCCATGGATGAGCTCCAACCTCTCATGCTATCGGAGGTGCCATGTTCTAGGCGGTCAAACCAGAAATATTCTACCGAGAATTGAACCTGTATTTGATAATTCATTGCAGGAATGTCTACGAAGGAGTACAGGTCCCATGAGTGGTGCGCCGGGGTTCGTCAAAGTTTCAACAGCAGCCGTTCGGGCGTTGGCGCTCAAAGAACAGGCGGATTTCGAGGTGTTTCTCCCAGGCACGCACGGCGAGGCACCTGTGCTGTATCGGGGCGCACAAACCGATCTCGTCGACCCGGAATTCACGCGAGTCTCGGAGGCGGGTGTCTCTGAACTGTACCTGCGCGCGGCGGACTACCCGGAATGCCAGAGAGCACTGGAAAAACGCTTTCGGGACATCTTGCGCGACCCGTCCGTGGGACCCACGGACAAGGCTGCCATCATACAAACGACCGCGACCGCCGTGGCCGACGATTATGTTCGTCAGCCGGTCTCCGAGGTGGGCACGGAGCGAGCGTCCACCATGGTTGACGGCATGGTCGAATCCGTGCTCGAAGATCCGCTGGTTGCGGCATATTTGGTGCAGATGGCCGGACATGAGCGATCGACGGCGAGTCATATGTTTGCCGTGTCGACGCTTGCCATCGTACTCGGGTCCAGGGTCTACGGACCGGACGCGGATATGTTGCGCATGTTGGCGTTCGCCGGACTCTTCCACGATCTTGGTAAACTCTCCATCGACCCCGAGATTCTCAATAAACAAACGCCGTTGACACGTCCCGAGGTGGAGATCATCCATCAACATCCGATCGAGTCGGTGCGATTGATCGGGGACGCGCCACATATACTTCAACCAACCAGGCAGATGATCCTGCAACATCACGAGCGCATCGACGGGCGTGGCTATCCGCTGGGCATCGGCGGAACGGGTATCCTCCTCGGCACGCGCATTCTCTCCATTGTGGATTCATTCCACGCGATGATCGGGCCGCGGTCGTATCGCGCAGCCCTGGATCCACCCGAGGCCAACGCGGTTCTCGCGACACAGGCCGGTCGCCAATTCGACAGCGACTTGCTGAACATCTGGATGGATCTGTTCGATCGCTGCTGGAATGAAGAAGGGCTGGGGCTCAACAAGACCTGCTCCGCGGAAGAGGATGAACTCTCCACACGGCATGAACATAGGCCCAAGCCGCCGGTGCCCAAGATCGTCCATCAGCGGTCCACGCGTTTCGCATGTCGGGGCCATACGATCGTACAGTGTGTCTATGCGGGGCGGCTATCCAACGTGACCGCCGCACCGAACGAGTTTGGGGCGCCGGTGTTCGATGTGTCGCGCACGGGCTTGTGCATTCATGCGGCCCACCCGATGTACCGCGGTGAGATCATTCACGTACGCATCAACCTGCAAGGTGAAGTGGTTTGGGTGCGCGGTCAGGTGGCCTGGTGTCGACAGGACAGTGTTGACACCTATCGAATCGGTGTCCGCTTTACGGGTCGGATTTCCGACAACGAAAAAGACGCCCCGACCGAGGTGGCGAATCTAATAGAGCTTTCGCGACCGCTCGGTGTGAAGGTCAAGAAAGACGGAAAGGACCCCACCAAGACGGCGAATCCGGTGTTGCATAACCGGGAACCCGTGACGGATAAGAATGAATCTGCCATGAAGACGCTGGCGGGCATCGCATCGATGCGACGCCCGAATGTCGAGGCACAGCGCAAGGCGGTTATTCTGGCTATGTCGGGCGATTCCAAGGTCCGTCTCAAGGCGGTGGACGTGCTGCTCGGCATCAACACCAGAACCACCAGGGAAGCCATGGTGGCGCTGCTGAAAGACCCCAATCCACAAGTCAGGGAGGCGGTTGTGCAGGCCGTCGGAACCGCGAACATGACCGAGGCGATCGGCGCCCTGCAGGACCTTCTACGTGACGAGGTGGACTCGATCGGGCTCTCGGCTGCGGGGGCGCTCGGCAAATTGGGGGACGAGAGCGGGATGCGGTTGGTGGCTGAGAGACTCCATGAGGACGGCCCCGTCGCACGCCTGGCGGCCAGAGCGCTTAGCGATATTACCGGTCACCGGTTTCCGGCCAATCGTGAAGGAATCAAGGCGGCGCGCCGCTACCTGGAAGCCAGCAAACTGATCAAGCGCAAGAAGGGTAAGCATTCGGTCACTTCCCCGTGATCGAATCGGCACGGGACGGCGTGGACAAGAGAATCAGCATGCCGGACTCCAACGCCAGCGGCCCTACGTCGCGTCCGCGTCTATTTATCCGCGCTCGTCCTCCACAGTTGGATCGTGCGGTGCCCGAGCAATGAACTCCTGCCGTGGAGGCAGGCGCGTTGGTCGTGAGTGAGTTCGGGGCACTCGACGACCTCGGGCCGCATTCCGACATCTGGCAGTATGCGCTGTACTGCTAGTTTCCTCGTTTTTCCTCACGCTTGTCCTGTTTTTCCTTCGCCTGCCGCCGCTTCCTTGATCATCTATGGGCACTGCTCTTGCGAGCGTCGAGGAACCTGTATGGCATCGAGGCCCGGGAAGCTGCCGGTTGGTCTGAGACATTTCTGTTAGATTGTATTGCCACGCGTGGCGGTCGACGCTACAACTGCCGCCCTTGATCGCAGGGGGTGGTAGGCCGTTTGTAACCAAGCCGCGGAGCGGCGATCGGTTCGTAGCCCGCGACGGCAACTGTGGGATACGGGTCCGATTGTCCCTAGAGCCCCAGTAGGGGCGACACTTGATCATAGATTGCCGTGGAGGTACCGCCCCTACCGGGGCTCACCGGGACCGGGGCGAACAAGTCCTCATGGCTGACGCCATGGGCTATGAACCGGACGCTCCTAACGGAGCTTGCTAGAGTATCCTCACGGGCCACGAAAGCCCAGCCTGTTAGTCGTACCGGGAATCAACAACGTGAAGAACACAACGATTCGCAACATCGCCATTATCGCCCACGTCGATCACGGCAAGACCACGCTGGTCGACCAGATGCTCCGGCAGTGCGGTCAATTCCGCGAGTCGCAGGTGTCAGAGGAGCGAATCCTCGATTCCAACGACATCGAACGCGAGCGCGGCATCACCATCCTCTCGAAGAACATCGCCATCAACTACAAGGATACGAAAATCAACTTGATCGACACGCCGGGGCACGCTGATTTCGGCGGCGAGGTGGAGCGCGTGTTGAAGATGGCCGACGGCTGCTTGCTGCTGGTCGATGCCTTCGAGGGGCCCATGCCGCAGACGCGGTTTGTGTTACGTAAGGCCTTCGAAAACGGACTGCGCCCCGTCGTGGTGATCAACAAGATCGACCGGCCGGACGCCCGGCCCGACGACGTCCTCGACGAGGTGCTCGATCTGTTCATCGAGCTCGGCGCCGACAACGAGGCCCTCGAATTCCCCACGGTCTACTCGTCGGCCACCCAGGGCTACGCATCCTCCGACCCGGAGCAGAGGCCGGACAACATCTTCCACCTGTTCGACACCATCATCGACCACGTGCCGCCGCCTGACGTCAGACCGGATGCGCCCTTGCAGTTGTTGATCACCACGCTCGATTACAGCGACTATGTGGGTCGCATCGGTATCGGCCGCGTGTTCGCCGGCACGATTTACGCCGGGCGCGACGTCATCCTGATCCATCGTGACGGCACGCAGAGCAAGGAGCGGATCGGCGAACTGTTCGTCTTCGACGGGTTGGGTCGCAAGAAGGTTTCGGAAGTGAGAGCCGGAGACATCTGTGCGGTCGTCGGACTCGAATCCGTCGACATCGGCAACACCATCGCCTGCCCGGACAAGCCCGCGCCGTTGCCCATTATCCGCATTGACGAGCCGACACTACACATGACTTTCCGCGTGAACGATTCCCCGTTCGCGGGGCGCTCGGGGAGCTATCTCACGTCGCGTCACCTGCGCGACCGGCTCGAGAAGGAGATGCAGAGCAACGTTGCCCTTCGCGTCGAACCCGGTACCACGCCCGAGGAGTTTCACGTGTTTGGCCGCGGCATGCTGCACCTTTCCGTGTTGATCGAGAACATACGGCGGGAGGGCTTCGAACTGGGCGTCGGCAAACCGAAGGTGATCTACCGTCAACTATCTGGCAAGAAGACGGAGCCGATCGAGCTTTGCGTCATCGACGTGCCGTCGCAACACGTCGGCACCGTGATGGAGCTGATGGGCAGTCGGCGCGGCATTTGCAGGACGATGGAATCGCGCGGCGAGTCGTCGCTGATTGAGTTCACCATACCGGCACGGGGCTTGATCGGTTTGCGTAACCGTATGCTGACGGCCACCAACGGCATGGCCATCATGCACCACAACTTCTACGAATACGAGTTCTTCCGCGGTGACATTCCGCACCGGCAGAACGGCGTGATGATCGCCAACGAGCCGGGTCAGATTACCGGGTATGCCGTCAACAATCTTGCCGACCGTGGCGAGTTTTTCCTGGCGCCCGGCGCGCAAGTCTACGCGGGGCAGATCGTCGGCGAGCACTGCCGCGATAACGACATCGAAGTCAACGCCTGCCGCGCCAAGAAAATGACCAACATCAGGGCGGCCTCATCCGACAAGACCGTCGTGCTCAAGCCGCCGCGCGAAATGCCGCTGGAGATGGCGCTGGAGTTCATCGAGGACGACGAACTCGTCGAGATCACGCCGGCCGAGATCCGCATGCGCAAACGATTTCTAAAGGAGATCGACCGCCGCCGCGCGACGCGCAAACAGGGATAGCGAAAGCGATGCAGCGAATTCGAAACTCGCTTGACTCCCAAGGGCGGATCAACGCTTACGGGCATGTCGCGGCGCGGCGCTGATCGTAAGTTGTGCCCCCACAGACGTCATGGGTGGGCGGTGCCCACCCTACCGCCCTCGTAAGAGTCGCGAACATGCGAACTCTTCTGGTGTGGCGACGCTATCTCTTCCAAAAATGGAAGAATTTCTTTCTATTGTTCTTTGTGCCTTTGTGTTTTTGTGGTGAGCCTCATTCCCCTACATCACTGCGTCGCTCAGTCGCTCGCGCCATTCATCGCGTGCGCCCTAGAACGGAATAGAAGACCGGAAGCACGAGCAGCGTGAGCGCCGTGGATGTGATCACGCAGCCGATAACCACGGTCGCCAGTGGGCGTTGCACTTCGGCGCCGACGCCGGTGTTGAAGGCCATCGGTATGAACCCGAGACTCGCCACCAGGCCGGTCATGAGAACGGGACGCAGTCTGGTGATGGCGGCCTCGCGCACGGCGTCGCGCAGATTCTTGCCCCGCTCCAGTAGATCCCGCAGGAACGAGACGAACACCATATCCCCGAGGACCGACACGCCCGACATGGCCACGAACCCCACCCCGGCCGACACGCTGAAAGGCATGTCACGAAGATACAGGGCCACGATACCGCCGATGGCCGCCAGCGGCAGCGTCATGAAAATGCGGATGACGTCTGCGACCCGACCGTATGTCAGGTACAGCAACAGGAATACCATCAACAGCGCAAGGGGTGCCACGACGAGCAACCGTTGGCTTGCACGTTCTAAGTGTTCGAATTGTCCACCGAAGCGTACGAAATATCCCGGCGGAAGCTTGACGTCGGACGCCAGACGTTGCTGGACCTCGGCCACCAGACTCCCCATGTCGCGACCGCGTGCATTGCACTGCACGACGATACGACGCTTGCTCCACTCGCGGTTGATGGTGGACGGTCCCTCCACGATCTTCAGATCGGCGAGGCGATAGAGGGGCAGCCGCTGCCCGGACGATGTGGGAATCAGCAGATTGCCGACGGCTTCGGGGTCCGTGCGATACTTGCTTGGCAGGCGGACCGTGAGCGGGAAACGAATCTGGCCCTGCCGAATCTCACCCACTTGAACGTTTCCGATCGACGCGACAAAGTCCAATACGTCCCCCGCGGCGATCCCGTAACGCGCCAACTGGTCTTGCCGCGCGCGCACTTCCAGAAGCGGCTGGCCGGTGATCTGCTCGACTGTGACGTCGCCGGCGCCGGGAATGCGTTGCAGAATCGTTTCCACTTCATCCGCCAGTGACTTGAGTGTCTCAAAGTCGTCACCGAAGATCTTGATACCCAGGTCACTGCGAATGCCGGCGACCATCTCGTTGACGCGCATTTCGATCGGTTGCGTGAAGATCGTCCGCATACCGGGCATGCCGGCCAGTTCGATCTGCATCAGCTCGACCAGTTCGCCTTGTGTGGCAGCGCGTGTCCACCGACTGCGCGGCGTGAGTGTCGTAAAAATGTCCGTCAGTTCGAGTCCCATGGGGTCGGTGGCCACCTCGGGCGCTCCGGTACGAGACCATATCTCTTCGATCTCATCCGGAAACTCGTTGAGCAGGAGACGTTCGATCTGCGTGCCGTAGCGAACCGATTCGTCGACGGCAACACCGGCCAGACGCACGGTGTTAATCACCACGGCCCCCTCCGACAATCGCGGAATAAAAACGGTACCAAGGCGCGACGCCAGCACCACACCAAGTACAAGCGCCGCCGCGACCGTCGTGAGGATCAACGCCCGCTGGTGCAAGACAAACTCCAGCACCGGCGCGTAAAAGTGTTTTGCGGCGCGGACGATCCACGGTTCGCGGTTCTTTAGCTTGCGTGGAAGCAGCAGACTAGCGAGCACAGGCATGAGCGTGAGCGAGAGTACCAAGGATCCCAACAGGGCAAACACAACCGTCAGTGCCATGGGGCGAAAGAGCTTTCCTTCAATCCCTTCGAGCGTAAGGATCGGAAGATAGACGATCATGATGATGAGTTCGCCGAACAGGGTGGGTTTGCGGACTTCGATCGCGGCGTCGCGGATCACGTCGATGCGCGAGCGCTCGCCCGTGTCCTGCCCCAGTTGCCGCATGCTGTTTTCGATCTGGATGACGGAGCTGTCGACGATCAGGCCGAAGTCAATCGCTCCCAGGCTCATCAGACTCCCGGCGATGCCGACCTGTAGCATGCAGTTGGCCGCAAACAGCATGGACAACGGAATGGCGGACGCGACGATCAAACCGGCGCGAACGTTGCCGAGAAAGACGAAGAGGACCGCGATGACCAGCAGCGCGCCCTCGAACAAATTGACCTCTACCGTGTGCAGGACCTGATCGACGAGCGCCGTTCGATCGTATACCTCCGTGACTTCCACGCCTTTCGGCAGCGAGGGCCTGATCTCCTCCATGCGCTGCTTCATGCGTTCCGTGACATCTCTGGGGTTCTCGCCCATCAGCATGAAACCGAGCCCCAGAACCGCCTCGCCGGCGCCGCCGTAGGTGACGGCGCCGCGGCGGATCTCGTAACCGTCGATCACATTGCCGACCTGATGAATGTAGACGGGCACGCCATCCTCGGACTTGATCACGACATTTTTGATCTGTTCGAGTGATTCCAAACGCCCGATGCCCTGCACGAGAAGCGACTCGCCGGATCGCGTGATGGTGCCCCCACCGACGTTCATGTTGTTGCGCGTCAACACATCAAAGACGTCAAACAGCGTCAGGCCGTACTTGAGCAGGCGTGACGGATCGACGACGACCTGATACTGCCGTTCTCGCCCGCCCCAGGTATTGACCTCCGCTACGCCCGCGACGCTGCGAAGCTGGGGTTTGATGATCCAATCCTGAATCGTACGCAGATCACTCAGGCTGTGCGTGGGGCTGGTAAGGATGTAGTGATAGACCTCACCCAACCCGGTCGCGACGGGGCCCATCTTGGGGCTGGGCGACCCCTCGGGAAGATCGACGGTTCCCAGACGCTCCATGACAAGTTGCCGCGCCAAATAGACATCGATGCCGTCTTCGAAGGCGACTGTCACCTGAGACAAGCCGAACTTCGAGAGTGAGCGCACCTCCTTCAACCCTTTTAGGCCGCTGATGCCCTGTTCGACCGGGAATGTGATCTGCTGTTCGATCTCCAACGGTGTCAGCGCCGCGGCCACCGTGTTGATCTGCACCTGCACGGGCGTCGTATCCGGAAAGGCGTCGACCGGCAGGTGCGCCGCGGAGTACGTACCGGTGATGATCAAGAGGAGCGTCAGCGCAATGATCAGGAAACGGTAGCGCAGCGACCACGTGATGACGGCGTTCAGCATGGCATTCTACCTTCCAGGATCGACTTCGCAGCAACCGGCGCCGAGCTTGCGCTTGAGAATCTCCGTCTTCATCAGGAAACTCCCGGTGCTCGCGACGACTTCACCTTCCTGCAATCCCTTGAGTACCTCGACAAACCCGTTGGCGCTTGCCCCCAGGACCACCTTGCGCGGCTGAAAGACCGTGTCAGACTCGCGGACGAAAACGAGCTGACAGCAACCATCGGTCTGTACGGCGCCGATCGGAGCACTGACCACTTCCTCGTTGTCGTGCAGGACGATGCGGGCGCGTCCAAACATCTGCGCCCGCAGAAGGCCGTCCGGGTTGGGCAGCACCGCACGCAGCGGCACGGTCCGTGTTCGTTCGTTCACCTGGCTGCTGATCCAAGTGACGCGTCCTTCGAAGCTCACACCAGGCATGGCGTCAACGGTGAAGTGTACGGACAGCCCCTCGCTCAATTGCATCAGATCGCGCTCGTACACGTCGGCGGCGAGCCACATGTCGGATGTGTCCGCCACGACAAACAGTACGTCGTTCGTTTCCACGGATTCGCCTACCGTGGCCGCAAGATCGACCAACCGCCCGGCGATCGGACTGCGCAACTCGAACCGGGACAATTGTTCATCCGTCTCGTGTCCGATGGCGTCTACCTGCGCCTCGCTGAGGCCGAGAATGTGCAACCTTCGCTCCGCCGCATCGAGCGCGCTTTTCGCCACCTCGACCGCCCTCGCGGCGTCCAGTCGTTGGCGCTCTGTGCTGAAGGCGATTTCTTCGCGGAGCGCGACGAAATCCGCTTCCGCCGCGGCCAGTGCACCCTGTACGGATTGGTAATCGCCCTGACTGGTCAAACGCTTTTCCAGTAGTGTGGCCTCGCGCGCCGCTTCCGTTCGTGCGAGCTGAAGCGCCGCCTGGGCACGCAGCAATTTCGCCTTGGCGTCACCCACCGGCGAACCGGCTAAGGCTTCCCGAATTTCCTTGGCCGACGCTTGGGGTGTGCAAACTTCGAGCATCTGCCCGACACCGTGAGCGATCGTTTTTGTGCGTTGGAGATCGGCCTCGGCGAGCCGCGCATGCTGCAGGCGTTCGATAAACAGGCTCTTCGCCTCTCCGAGCACGGGACTGTCCACGATCGCGAGGAGCTCATGTGCGTTCACGGAATCGCCGACGTGGACGACCACTTCTCTGACCACGCCGGCGACGCGCGGTGTGACGCGTGTGCGCCGCGTGGCGTTGAACTCGACTTCGGCGGGCACCTCGATGGTTGCGGACATCGCCCGGCGTTGCACACGCTCTACTTCGATGCCGGCCTTGCGAACGATGCTCGGATCGATGAACCGAACACGTAGCGTGTCTACCTGGCACAGCGGGTCGGTTGCGCCGGTGACCAGTCGCGGTGATCGCTCCAAGCGGAGACCCAGCAATGGGGTGTCCGAGGCCGGGTCCGGTTTGGGATCGCCAGGGCGTGCCGCCGGATTGAGTTTTTGCCACTCGGCTTCGACGTCCGGATTGCAGATCGTACATTGCGACTCGGGCAAGCCGTGCGCGCCACACCAGTCGCCGGCTTCTTTGAATTTAGGGATCAAGGAGTCATCGCAGCGCGTGCACACGGATTCCGGAACGCCGTGTCCGCCGCACCACCCTTCGTCCAACGTTGGCTCGATGGCGCTTTTCGCCGGACCGGACGCCGGCGCCGGTGCGTGACTCGTTTTGAAGGAGGTTTCGCTCCCCGGCTTGAGCGGATCCTCTTTCTTGCAACTTGATATACCAATCAGCAAGACGGCGCACAGCACGATGCCGGTGCCTGGTAGTTTCCACCTCGTCAACATCTAGTATCCCTTCGAATGATCTTGATTGCTGAATGTAGCGCCCACGGTCGGCAGGGTTTCGCTCTATGCAGTGCCCGCGCAAACCTCCAGCGCGCTCACACACTGAGCGGTCGGAACTTGATTCATTGATGGAAATCAGATGAGAAGCGGGACATCGCTCGGTGGGAAGGGCGCCATTCGTAGAAGCCGCAGTCGTGCGAAATCGTGACCTGTGCGCTGTGGGGGCGGTGATTCCTCGCCGGCGTCATCAGAAAGAACCGCCCAATCGACTAGATACGCGTCGGTCGAGTCGTCGGAGGGCTTGGCAACACCGTTGCAGACCCCCGCACAGTCTCCGCACTCTCGCGGAGCCCGTGGCGTCGGAGATTCGCGTTCACTTTCGCCGTGGTGGTCCTCGTCGCAGCACGACGGGATGGCGGCGGTTGGCGAAGACTCTGCGGGATCGTGCGCGCAGCATTGCACGAGCAACTCCGCGCGACAGAGAGCGGGCGGTCCGACCAGAAGCCATGCCATCAGCAATTTGCCTGAATTCGATACCATTATCCGCATTCTACACGTTCCAACGCCGACATCCAAATCTGTCTGGATCGAGCCGCCGAGTCTGTGTCCAGGCCCTCCACCTATGCAGCAGGACGCCCGGCGTACATTTGACATCGGCGGGCGATAATCGCAGCGTTATCGCCGTAGAGTCGGCAGCGACCCGCCAACTCAGCCGGATGGGAAGGTCCGCATTTTCGTCGTGCTGCGCGAAGGCTTGGCGCTCTACGATGAGCTGGAGCTGAACGACAGCATTACCATTTCATTCCGACAACCGTTTTTGGCGCCATTTCTTGTGCGACCGCGCTATCGTCGCTACCAGGCAAGAATGAAGGTATCCGGTGACACTGAACAATACTCGTGCGCGCGTCCAAACAAGAAATGACATGCTTACACTTTTTCGCGCCCGAATCGCTGTAAGTAGTTGTCACTAGCGGTCCACGCCGCCTCCGCAACTTCTTCCATGCGGTACAATAGAGGTACCGACGGTACGAAAGGACAATCATGCTCGCCACCAACGATCGGCAACGTCGCCAGTTTCTCGCTATCGGAGCAGCCCTTTGCACCCTTGGGTCGCTGGGAGTTGTTTTGCCACTGATCCTAGGCATGCCCAATGTGCCCGATCAGCTGGCATTCCCGATCGGTTTTATCTTCGGCATTGCCACGGGTCTTGGCGCAGGCTTGTCGCTTGTAAACCTGAGGCCGCGCTGACAAGCGATTGTAGCGAACCACTCCAGTATGAATTCGACCAACGTCCAACCGGTTTGTGCCACTGCTCTCGAGCAGTGAACTCCACGGCTCTTACTCGCTGACGAATGCTCTGCGCAGCTTCAAAACAGCGGCACCCATCTCAACCTTGGCGTCTCCGGTCAGTTCACTGGTGACGTGGCAACTGGGCGTATTCAAGGCAAGGGAGGCGTCACCTGGCGGTCGCGTGACACCCGGCTTTGTGCGTGCTGAGATCTCCTGTTGCGGAACCGAGTCCGGCGCGGAGAATGGGTGGTCGACACCCGCAGGGAGAAGACCCGTTGGCGAAAAAAGGGATCAAAATCAAGGATCTTGCGAACGAACTCGGCGTGACCGCGCGGCAGCTCATCGAACGGTGTCGCGCCGAGGGACTCTGGGTGCAGAACTGCGTCACCAAGCTACCGCCGGCCGACGAACGCCGCGTCCGCGCCTGGTACACGACGACTGACGCGCAGTCGCGCACCGACACCTCGGAGTAAGTTTGGTGCAGTCATTGCGCCATCACGTCTGCCACAGGGCTGTCATCATATTCCAGCGTCTCGCACCAAGTACGGAACGTGAAATACTCCCCGACCTGCCATCCATCGCTGCCGATTCGACCCGAACCAGGCTTGTCCGGCGCCGGCGTGAACGCGCTACGATTCTGCGGTAAACCCGTACAAGTCCCGGCGGCGATCGCGAAACACGGCCATATGGGCGCGAACCGCATCGATTGGCTCGCGCTTCACCTCGCCCATGAGCAACGCCTCGTCCGATACGTCCGCGGCCGCCACGCAGCCGCCCGACGGATCGAGGATAACGCTGTTGCCTCCGAGTGGGACCGGTCTATCCTTTCCGCACAGGTTGGCCGCGGCCACGTATGCCTGATTCTCGATCGCCCGCGCCGCGAGCAGAGTCCGCCAGTGCCCCACGCGAACCTCAGG
>Ga0055481_10000105_pt1 | contig 22120 bp, 23 predicted proteins | sample Muzzi_PWC_D2_FD_57936 | JGI IMG/M metagenome (GOLD analysis project Ga0055481, IMG submission 57936) | Wetland microbial communities from San Francisco Bay, California, USA, that impact long-term carbon sequestration - Muzzi_PWC_D2 | ecosystem: Environmental > Aquatic > Marine > Wetlands ... | reverse complement strand
GAAACGTCCCCCGGAAGGCCCTCGTAGTGCGGCCCGAGGGACGCAGCACGGAGGAGTCGATGGCGGCCATCGCAAGCTACTTCCAGGCGGAGAGCCTGCGGACCGTCATCCTGGTCAGCGACCCCTTCCACATGGGGCGCCTCCGCATGGAGGCCCGCCACTTCCATCTGGTCGCGTTCACGTCCCCAACGCGGACCAGCCCCATCTCCCGCTCCCTTCGGGGAGAATTACCCTACGTCGCCGCCGAAGCCTGGAAGGTACCGGTGGCGGCCTTCCGCAGCTGGTAGGAGACCATGTCCATTCGCCCTCCCCTCACTCTGGCCGCCGGGCTCATGCTCGCAGCGGCGCCACTCGCTGCGCAGGCCCTTCATGTCCCCTACACGATCGACACGCTGGCCAACGGCCTGACGCTGATCGTCCATGAAGACCGCTCGGTCCCGATCGTCACCACCAATGTCTGGTACCACGTCGGATCCGGCGATGAGAAGCCGGGCCGGACCGGCTTTGCCCATCTCTTCGAGCACATCATGTTCATGGGGTCGGAGCACGCCGAGTATCCGATGTTCGACCGGTTACTGGAAGCCGCCGGCGCCAACAACAATGGCTCGACGACGGAGGACCGCACCAACTACTACGAGTCGGGCCCGAGCAATGCGCTCCCGCTGATGTTGTGGCTGGAGGCGGACCGGATGGGATGGCTGCTCCCGACCATGACGGTCCAAAAGGTGGATGCCCAACGTGACGTCGTGAAGAACGAGCGGCGTCAGCGCTACGAGAACCAGCCGTACGGATTGGCCTGGGAGACGCTCACCCAGACGATGTACCCGGCAGGACACCCATACTCCTGGTCGGTGATCGGTTCCATGGCCGACCTCTCGGCCGCGACCCTCGAGGATACCAAGGAGTTTTTCCGGAAATACTACGCGCCCAATAACGCGGCCATCGTTGTGGCGGGCGCAGTGTCGGCCCCGGAGGTGAAGGCGGCAGTGGAGAAGTATTTCGGTGACATCCCCCGCGGACCCGCAATCCAACGCCCGCAGGTGGCGCCCTTCAGCCTGACCAACGATACCCTGGTGGTCCTGGAAGACCGGGTTCAACTCCCGCGGCTGTACTACAATTGGCACACGACCAAGGCCTTCTCCGACGACGACGCCGCCCTCGAACTCACCGCCTACCTTTTGGCCGGCGCTAAAAACGCACGGCTGACCCAACCCCTGGTCTACGACCAACAGATCGCCACCAATGTTTCCGCCTGGCAAGACGGGAAGCGGCTCGATGGCGACTTCATGGTGATGGTCACGGCCCGCCCGGGACACGGATTACCCGATCTCCAGGCCACCATTGACGCCGAGCTCCGACGGCTCGCCACGGAAGGGCCCACCGAGCGTGAATTGGAGCAGGCCAAGAACGCCACCGAGGCGTCGTTCCTGAACGGCCTCGAACGAGTCGGCCGGAAGGCGGACCAACTTAACCGCTACTACTACTACACTGGGAACCCCGACTACTTCGCGGCCGACCTTGCCCGCTACCGGGCGGTGACCGCCGCCGACGTCCGCCGCGTCGCCACCCAGTATCTCCAGGCCCCCAAGGTGATCCTCAGCGTGGTCCCGCAAGGGGAGACCCAGCTCGCCGCGACCGCGGCAGGAGTCACGCCGTGAACGCCCGCACCGTTTGTTCCGCCTTCCTCGTTACGGTCCTCGGCACCGGGGCCGCCGCACTCCACGCCCAAGCCGTCGATCGGACTACCCCGCCGGAGCTCGGACCTCCGCCAAGCGTGACCCTCCCTGCGATCGCCAAGCAGACCCTCCCGAACGGGCTGGAACTCTACGTGGTAGAGATGCACGAGGTTCCCGTCGTCCAGTTCATCCTCAGCATCCCCGGCGGTGGCTTGAATGACGGGACGCTTCCCGGGCTCGCCTCCTTCACCGCGGGGATGATGGATGAGGGCGCCGCGGGGCGCGACGCCATCGGGATCGCGGCACAGGCTGCCTATCTCGGCGCCACTCTCAACACCGGCGCGGACTGGAACGCCCTCACCGCGTCCCTGAAAGTCCCTCGGCGCACGATGAGCGACGCCCTCGACCTCATGGCCGACGTGGTGTTGCATCCCACCTTCGACAGCGCCGAGGTTGTCCGCCAGCGCGATCTCCGGCTGGCAGCCATCCTCCAGCGGCGCGACTCCCCCAATGCGGTCGCAGCCATCGCCTTCAGCGCCCTGGCGTTTCCGAATGATCACGCCTACCACCACCCCCTGTCCGGGGATTCGGCGTCGACCGCCACCTTGGACTCGGCCACGGTGCGGGCCTACTACGATGCCCACGTCCGCCCCGGCGGTGCCCGGATGATCGTCACCGGCGACATCACGCCGACGGAGGCCCGCCTGGCGGTGGCCCGACGCTTCCGGGAGTGGGCCAGCGGCGAGTCTCCGCCGGCTCCGGTGCCGGAGAGCGGCCCCGTCATGCGAGCAACCACGATTTATCTGGTTGACAAGCCGGAGGCGGCTCAGTCGGTCATTCGGATCGGCGGACCGGGTGTCGAGCGGACCAATCCCGATTACTACGCCATCGCGGTGATGAATACGATCCTCGGCGGCTCGTTCTCCTCACGCCTGAACAGCATCCTCCGGGAGGAGAAGGGCTACACCTACGGTGCTGGCTCCGGCTTCCAGTTCGATCCCGTGCCGGGGCCCTTTGTGGCAGGATCGTCCGTGCGCACCAACGTGACCGACAGCTCCCTCGTCATCCTCTTCCAGCAGCTCCACGCGATCCGTGACATGCCGGTCGAGCCGGTCGAACTCGACCGCGCCAAGGCCTATCTAGCCCTCGGCCTGGCCGACCAGTTCGAGACCACCGGCCAGATGGCCGGCCAGGTCAACGAACTGCTCACGTTCGGGCTACCGCTCCGCTATTACGATGATTACGTCGACCGCATCATGGCCGTTACGACCAAGGACGTCCAGCGTGTCGCCAAGAAATACCTGACGCCCGACCAATACACGGCGGTCGTCGTCGGCGACGTCGCGGCGATCCGCGGCCCGATCGAGGCACTCCACCTGGCGCCCGTCGCGGTCGTGGACATGTTCGGCGCGCCGGTCGAGTAGATGCCGCTCCGCGACAGTCGGCGGGTCTATGCGGGGAAGGTGCTCGATCTCGACCTGGACTCGGTCGAGTTCCCTAACGGCACCGCCGGCACCCTCGAGATGATCCGCCATCCCGGGGCCGCCGCCGTCCTCCCGGTCCTGGGGTCCCTGGCCAACCCGCGTCCGGATGTGGCCCTCATCCGCCAGTTCCGCCACGCAGCCGATGGCTTCCTCTGGGAGATCCCGGCCGGGCGCCTGGAGGCCGGGGAGGCTCCGGAGGCCTGCGGCCGGCGGGAGCTCACCGAAGAAGCCGGCCTGGTCGCGGGCCGGATGGACCAGCTCCTTTCCATCTATACCACCCCGGGCTTTACGGATGAGCGAATCCACCTCTTCGCCGCCGAGGTAGTGGACCGGGTGCCCCCGGACCGGGAGGCCGACGAGTTTCTCGAGGTCCACACTGTCTCCTGGGACGAGGTGGGCCGAATGGTGGCCCGGGGGGACATCCGGGATGGGAAGACCCTGGTCACCCTCCTGTACTACCAGGAGTTCCGCGCGGCACGGAGGCGACCCTGACGCCGATCCCCCGCTTTCACGGCCCCGGCGGGGGGGATAGGTTTCCCCCATGGCCGCCAATGATTACGAAGCCTTCTATAGAAGCCTGAAGCGGGACGGTCCTCGCCCGGCGTACTATTTCCAGGGGGCGGAGGACGTCCTGAAGGACCAGGCCCTGAGCCATCTGCTGGACGCGGCGCTCGACCCCTCCGCCCGGGATTTCAACCTCGACCTCGTCTCCGCCGACCAGGTGGCTCCCGAGGCGGTGTGCGACCTTTGCCGCTCGCTCCCCCTCATGGCCGAGCGGCGTGTGGTGGTCGTGCGCGGCATCGAGGCCTGGAAACGGAGGAACAAGGGGAAGAAGGTCTTGACCGAGTACCTCCGGCATTCGTCTGGAGAGACGACACTGGTTCTCCTCCAAGGTTCGGCCGACGAGAAGGTAGACAAGGCCCTGGCGGCAGTGACCTACGCTGTCGACTTCGCGTCGCTCCCGCCTCATCATCTGCGCCGCTGGCTCAAGCAGGAGGCGGCTGCGCGGGGCCTGACGTTCGGGGAAGGTGCCGATGAACACCTCCTGGCGGCCGCGGGGAGCGACTTGGGGCGGCTCGGCTCCGAACTCGAAAAGCTGGCCGCGGTTGCCGAGGATGGCGCGGTCACACTCGAGCAGTGCGAGAGCCTGGTCGGGATCCGCCGGGGCGAGACCGTGTTCGATTGGCGTGAGGCGGTCCTCGATGGACGGCCGGACGACGCAGTACGCCTGGTGCCGCACGTGCTGTCTCAGTCCGGCGTGAGCGGCGTCCGTTTGGTAACCCTCCTCGGCGTCCAACTGGTCGGTGTGGGCATCGCCCGGGCGCACTATGACGATGGCACGCGTGGCCGCGCCCTCCAATCGGCCATCTTCGACGCGCTCCGGAAGGCGCGTCCGTTTGGGCTCCAGAGTTGGAAGGACGAGGCTGCCAATTGGGCCCGATGGGCGCCGGCCTGGTCCCTCGTCCGCATCGGCCGGGCGCTGCGTCTGGCACGCGACGCGGACGCCATGCTCAAGGATACGCGTGTCTCTAGCGAGGCCGGGGTCCTGACGGACCTGGTCCTCCGATTGACCATCGGCGCCGAGGTGCCCGTATGAGGTTGTTGCCCTACGGCGTCGCGGTCGTCGCCGCCGCGGCCTGGCTACCACCGCTCGCGGCACAGGTCGGCGGCGCTGCACCACCTGTCCAAGACGCGCGGCTCGCCGGCGCTCTCCGCTTGGCGCAGGACGGCCAGACCGACTCGGCCCGCGCGGTGGTGGCAGGCGTTCTGGCAACCATGGCGACCACCGACCCGATCTATCCCGAGGCGTTGTTCGTGGCCGGCCAGGTGGCGGGGGGCGCCACCGAGGCGCAACGCTATTACCAGCGTGTGGCGGTGGAGTATGGCTGGTCCGACTGGGCGGACGACGCCCTCCTCAAGCTGGCGCAGTTCGACTTCGCCAACGGCAACGCCCCCGGGACCGTGCGGAACGTGGAGAAGCTGGCCCGCGACTACCCGAATAGCCCGGTCCTGGGGCGCGCCGCCTATTGGGGCATCCGCGCCGCGTTGGCGCTCAATGACACCGCCGCCGCCTGCCGCTGGGTGACACAGGGGCTCGACCACGTGGCGCCGGAGGATATCGAAACCGCCAACCAGCTTCGCTATTTTGCCGGCCGCTGCGCCGGCGTGGCGGCCACCCCGGCCGATTCTACCGTCCCGACTCCGCCCGACACGATGCCCTCACCGGTGTCTCCGGAGCCTGCCGCCTCGGGCCCGACGTACTACGTGCAGGTGGCGGCGGTGAGTACCCAGGCCGCCGCGGACCAGGTCATCGCCGATCTCAAGGCCGCGGGGCACACCGCCACTACGGTGTCGGAGGGTGGTCTTCTCAAGGTACGCGTCGGTCCACTCCGGGATCGCGACGCGGCCGATGCGGCGGTACGAGCCATCCGGGAGCGCCTGGGTGGGCAGCCGTTCGTGGTCGCGGTGCCGTGACGGCGCGTACCACCGAGCGGACGAGCACGCCGCTCATCCAGCAGTACCGCGACATCAAGTCGCGACATCAGGACGCCATCCTGTTCTTCCGGATGGGCGATTTCTACGAGATGTTCTTCGAGGACGCCGAGGTCGGCGCCAAGCTTCTCAACATCACCCTCACCTCTCGCGGTGACGGTGTCCCCCTCGCCGGCGTGCCGGTCAAGGCGGCGGCGGAGTACATCCGCCAACTCGTCGGCCGGGGGCACCGCGTGGCGATCTGCGAGCAGGTGGAGGATCCGAAGACGGCCAAGGGTATCGTCAAGCGCGCGGTCGTGGAGACCGTGACGCCCGGCGCGCTCCTGGAGGACGGCTGGTTGGCGGGGAGCCGCAACAACTTCATCCTGGCTGTCAACCCGGATGGGGGCCGCGCCGGCCTGGCGGCGATCGATCTGAGCACCGGGGAGTTCATCCTCGAGACCGTGGCCGCCGCCGCCCGGGCGGAGGCGCTGAGCCGTATCCACCCGGCGGAAGTGGTGGTCCCACCGGGATGCGACTGGATCCCAGACCGGGCGCTCCGCACGGAGCGCGAACGGTGGGAGTTCGATGCCGAGCTCGCGGGGGAGGATCTGGCGCGCCGGCTGTCCCTCGCGTCGCCGGCGGGGCTCGGGCTCGAGGCGGACGATGCCCTTGCCCTGGGGGCCGCGGGCGCGCTCCTCCGGTATCTGGGCGAGCTCCAACCCGGGGGGATTCCCCACCTCGACCGCCCAACGGTCCGCCGCAGTGACCGCCATCTCTGGCTCGACGACATGACGCGCCGAAACTTGGAGCTGGTCGAGCCGCTGCGCACCGGCGCGGTCGGAGTGACCCTTCTCGAGGTGATCGACCGGACGGTGACTCCGATGGGGGCCCGCCTGCTCCGCCGCTGGTTGCTTTCCCCCCTGCGACATCCCCCAGCGATCAATCGACGACTCGATGCCGTCACCGCCTTGGTGCAGGACGAGCTGGGCCGCGCCCGCCTACGAGAGGCGCTCGACGGCGTCCGTGACGTCGAGCGGCTGGCCGGACGGGCCGCCGTCGGGCGGGCGGGACCACGTGATCTGGCGGCACTCAGGGACTCCTTCGGCCGGCTCCCCGACGTGTTGGAGGCGGCCTCCGCGCTGGCCGGGCGGGAGCGGGCCGAGGCCCTCGAGGTCGCGATCGCCGACCTCGATCCGTTGGCCGACCTCCACCAGGAGTTGGCAGGCGCGCTGGTGGACCGTCCGCCGGTCAATCTCGCCGACGGCGGCGTGATTCGTCCGGGGTACCACGCCGAGCTCGACGAGCTGCGGCACCTCCGGGACGGCGGCAAGGGGTACATCGCCGGACTGCAGGAGCGCGAACGAGAGCGGACCGGGATCGGGTCGTTGAAGGTCGGCTTCAACAAGGTATTCGGCTATTACCTCGAGGTCACCAAGGTCCACGCGGCGCGCGTGCCACAGGACTATGAGCGGCGCCAGACGCTGTCCAACGCCGAACGGTACGTGACGCCCGAGCTCAAGGAGCACGAGGCCAAGGTGCTGGGGGCCGAGGACCGGATCGGTCAGTTGGAAGTCGAGCTCGTGACCGTGCTCCGGCGCGCGGTCGCGGAGCAACTCGCCCGCATTCAGCGTACGGCCCGTGCCCTGGCCCGGCTGGATGTCTGGGCGGCCCTGGCGGAGCGCGCTGTCATCGGTCGGTACGTCCGGCCCGAGATCACGGACGAATTTGCCCTGACCCTCCAGGGGAGCCGGCATCCGGTGATCGAGGAGATGATGCCGCGGGAGGCGTTCATCCCCAACGACGTGCACTTCGACGAGGCGGAGCGCCTCCTCCTGGTCACCGGACCCAACATGGCGGGGAAGTCGACCATTCTGCGGCAGATCGGGCTCGTGACGGTGCTGGCGCAAATGGGAGGCTATGTCCCCGCCGACGCCGCGCGGATCGGCGTGGTGGATCGGCTGTTCACCCGGGTCGGCGCGTCGGACAACCTGGCGCAGGGACAGTCGACCTTCATGGTCGAGATGAGCGAGACCAGCGCCATCCTCCACAATGCGACACCGCAAAGCCTGGTGCTGCTGGACGAGATCGGCCGCGGCACCTCCACGTACGATGGCGTGGCGATCGCCTGGGCGGTCAGCGAGCACTTGCACGACCGTGTGGGATGCAAGACGATGTTCGCCACCCACTATCACGAGTTGATGCAGCTCCCGGAGGAGCTGCAACACGCCCGGAACCTCAACGTGGCAGTGCGAGAGACCGGGGATAATGTGGTCTTTCTCCACCGGCTCGAGCCGGGCGGGACCGACCGCTCCTACGGCGTCCACGTGGCCCAACTGGCGGGGCTCCCGTCCGGCGTCATCGCCCGCGCCCACCAGGTCCTGGGCCTCCTCGAGGGGGAGCACCGAGTGGCGCCAGGTCCACCCCCACGGCACCCCGATCCCGCGCAGATGGGGCTCTTCAACGAACGGGCCTCCCACCCGATGATGGATGAGCTCCGCGCACTCGATCTCGACCGGCTGACGCCGATCGAGGCCCTCAATCGCCTGGCCGACCTCAAGCGCCGGGCGGGAGATTCATCGTGAGCCGTCGTCTTCTCTTCTTCGCCGTGTTGGTCGTCCTCCCCGCGGCCTGCCGCTCGGGCGATGCCGGCGTCGTGCGCCTCCCACCCGGCCAAACGGCGGAACGACACGACCAGCCGCCAGTCGCGCTGAACGCCGACTCGCCCATCGCGTATCCGCCTGCCTTGTTCACGCAGGGGATCGACGGTACGGTCCTCCTCCGCCTCTACGTGAACGCCGACGGAGAGTTGGTAGACGATTCCACACGCGTGCAGGAATCCAGCGGCTATCCCGCCTTGGATTCGGCGGCGGTGGCGGGCGCCAGCCAACTCCACTTTGCCCCGGCTCTTCGGGAGGGCGACCCGGTCGCCGCGGCGTTCATCCAACCGATCGAGTTCCGTTCTTCCGGAGCCCAACAATGACCGGCCATCACCTCACCCCCTATGAGAACGTGCTCGAGACCGTCGGATGGACACCCCTGATCCGCATGGGTCGGGTGGGACGCGGCGTCCGCACGCCGGTCTATGGGAAGGCGGAGTACGCCAACCCCGGCGGGTCGGTGAAGGACCGGATCGGGTTGGCGATCATCGAGGGCGCCGAGCGCGAGGGAAAGCTCAAGCCCGGGGGGACGGTAGTGGAAGGCACCTCCGGGAACACCGGGGTGGGGTTGGCTATCGCCGCTGCGTTGAAGGGATACCGCTGCATCTTCACGATGCCGGACAAGATGTCGCAGGAGAAGGTACGTCTTCTGCGCGCGTACGGTGCCGAGGTGGTGATCACTCCCACCGCCGTCCCGCCGACCCATCCCGAGAACTACGTCATGAAGGCCAAGCATATCGTCGCGGAGACCCCGGGGGCGGTGCTGGCCAATCAGTTCTACAATGAAATCAATCCCGAGGCGCATTATCGCACGACGGGCCCAGAAATCTGGGCCCAAACCCAGGGCCGCATCACCCATTTCGTCGCCGGCGCCGGGACGGGCGGGACAGTGAGCGGCGCCGGGAAATACCTCAAGGAGCAGAACCCGGCGGTCAGAGTCATCGCGGGTGATCCGGTTGGCTCCCTGTACAGCGGCTACGCCGACACCGGCACGATGGGAGAGGGGGCGCCGTACAAGGTCGAGGGCGTCGGCGGCGACAAGATCCCCACGACGGTCTGGTTCGATTCAATCGACGAGTGGCACCAGGTGTCGGACCGCGAGTCCTTTGCCATGGCGCGGCGCCTCGCCCGGGAGGAGGGCATCCTGGTAGGCGGCTCCGCGGGGATGAACGTGGCGCTAGCCCTCCAGGTGGCGCGCGAGGTGGACGACCCCGACGCCTTCGTAGTCACCATCCTGTGCGACACCGGCGAGCGGTATCTGTCCAAGCTCTTCAACGATGATTGGATGCGGGAAAACCAACTCCTCGACATCCCCAAGGCCTCGGTGGCAGATCTGCTGGCACGACGGCGGAGCGAGGCGCCGCCCCTCGTGAGCGTCACGCCCGCGGCCGCCGTCCGCCAGGCGCTAAACCTCATGAGCACCTGGGACGTGAGCCAACTCCCGGTGGTCGAGGAGGGCCGCTGCACCGGGAGCCTCACGGAGGCGAGCCTCATGACGCGGTCCCTGGCCCAGCCGGCACTCCTCGACCGCCCGGTCCGCGAGGTCATGGACGCCCCCCTCCCCGTAGTCGACATCGAGACCCCTGCCGATCGGCTGGCCCCTCTCCTCACGCGCGAGTCCCCGGCTGCGCTGGTCGAACAGAACGGCACCCTCGTCGGGATCGTGAGCCGCTACGACCTTCTCCGCCAACTGATCGGCGCCTGAGCATGCGCATCACGGTTCTCACCGGCGGCACCTCGTCGGAGCGCGATGTGGCCATCGCATCCGCCGTGCAGATCGTCGCCGCCCTTCGAAGCCGAGGACACGATGTCGCCGTGGTGGACACCGCCCGCGGCTACATCCCCGAGCAAGACGAGGCGACCCTCCTCTCCGGAAGTGTCGGTGCGGCGCCGCCGAGCCTGGATCGATTGGCCGCGCTCGAACGCGGGCTCCTCGTCTCCGGCCTCGGCGATCTCCCAGTCGTCCGGCGGGCCGAGGTCCTCTTCCTCGGCCTCCACGGCGGCTGGGGGGAGGACGGCACGATCCAATCGCTTCTCGAGGTGATCGGCGTGCCGTATACCGGGAGTGGACCCCTGGGGAGCGCTCTGGCGATGGACAAGGACATTTCCAAGCGCCTGTTCCGCGCGGCGGGGGTCGACACCGCCGACTGGCTCATGGCGCCTCAGTCCGCCGCCGCCGCCGATCGCGCCCTCGGCTGGCCGGCCGTGGTCAAGCCCTCCAAACAGGGCTCGACGGTCGGCTTAAGCATCGTGGAGCGTCCCGGCGACTTCGATACTGCCGTAGCCGAGGCGGCCCGATTCGACGACGAGGTCATGATCGAAGCCTTCGTCCCGGGGCGGGAGCTCACCGTCGGCGTCCTTGACGACCGGGCCCTGGCGGTGGGCGAAATCGTCCCCCAACACGCGACCTTCGACTACGAGTGCAAATACACCCCAGGGATGTCCCAGGAGATCTTCCCGGCCGACCTCCCCGACGCTATCACCCGAGCCGTCCAGGACGCCGCCCTCCAGGCCCACCGGGCCCTGAAGCTCCGGGGGTACTCTCGCGTCGATTTTCGCTTGACAGCCGATGGTGGGCTATTCTGTTTAGAGGCGAACACCCTCCCCGGGATGACGGCCACGAGCCTTCTCCCGCAGTCCGCGGCGGCCTGCGGCATCGACTTTGCGGCGCTCTGCGGGGAGATCTGCCGGCTGGCGGTGGAAGGATGAGGCGGAGAAACTTTTGGGCGGTGGGCTGCGTTGTAAGCCTTTGAAGGAGCACCACATGAACCGCTTACCCCTGCCGCGTGTGACCCCCTGGGTCTGGCGATTGATGATCGCCAACGCGGTGGTGCTCCTCCTCCTCATGACGCTGTTCCCGGCGTTGGTCGGGAGCCTCCAGTTCGATCCCCGGCAGGCGTTCACCGCACCCTGGACCTTCGTCACCTACATGTTCGTGCACGGCGGGGTCCTCCATCTCGCCGTCAATATGCTGTTTCTCTTCTTCCTGGGGTCGGCGGTAGAGCGCCGGGTGGGGAGCCGGGCGTTCATTCTCTATTACCTCTATTGTGGCCTCGGAGGGCCCTTCCTCGCCCTCCTGGTAGCCACTCTGTCCATCGCGTCGCCTCCCTTCGTCGGCGCCTCCGGCGCCATCCTCGGCGTGGCAGTCGCCTTTGCCATGTATTGGCCCGACGCCGAGATGCTCCTCTTTCCGATCCCGATCCCGATTCGCGCCCGAACGCTCGTCATCGCAATGGTGGCCTTCGACCTAGTGGCTGAGGTGACTGGCTGGTTTCCGGGCGTCGCCCACTGGGCCCACCTCGGGGGTGCCCTGTTCGGTTTCCTGTATCTGCGCTTCCAGAGCTACTCCCGGCCGGTGGCGATCCCCCGCCCTCCCACGCGCGAGCGCGTCCTGGTAAGCCGGCCCGACCCCGCCGAGATGGGCTCGCACGGCGGGCAGCCGGCGCGGCCGCGACGCCGGAGTGAAAAGGATCCCGTGACAGCGGAGATCGATCGGGTGCTCGACAAGATCAGTGCGACGGGGATGGACAGCCTCACCGCCGACGAGCGCCGCTTCCTCGACGAAGTCTCCCGCAAAAAGAAAGACGAACGCTCGCACTGACGCGTACGTCATACTTGACCCTCGCCGTGCCGCCGTGTATTGTGGCGCGTGCTGATCAATCTCGTTCCCGAGTTCCTCAGCGTCCTCCAGGCCCGCGATCGCACGGCCGCCTACCGCCAATATCTCGACAGCCACCGCGCCGTCCTCCACGCCTATTGGCGGAACTACGTTCTCGATCCCGACAGTCCGCAGGCCAGCGACATCATCGCCCGCACGGTGGCCGCCGATCATGGCGACCTCACCGCACTCCTCGAGCAGGTGGACCTCACCCGCGTGCTCGAGGACACCCTGAGCCGGGCGCAGGACCTCCTCCAGGTCGATCGGACCGTCGACACCTACGTGATGGTCGGTGTGGGTGGCGCCAACGCCGGGGAGCTGGTGGTTGGCGGACGCGGCGTGGCGTTCGTCTGCCTGGAACACTTCACCGGCCGCGCCAACCCCGAGACCTTCGGGATGGGACTGGCCCCCCGTCTGATCGGCCTCTGGCTAGGGCACGAGATCGGCCACACGGTACGCTACTGCGCCGCAGACAGTGCTTCCGAGCTTCGACACCTCATCGAGGCGATGGGCGGCTACTACGACTCCTGGCAGGCGGGGAGCCGGATTCGGCTGCGGGAGCTCCTGGTAAATGAAGGGCTGGCGGTTCATGCCGCCCAAGCCATCGCCCCAGGCCACGACCCCGCCGACTACTTCGGCTACCCCCGGCGCCAGTACCAGCGCCTCCGAGAGATGGAAGCCTTCCTCAGGAGTGCGGTTCACCGCGATCTCGACCGGGCGGCGCTCGGACTCCGCCTCCGCTACCTCACCGGCGGGATGAGCCCCGCCGCCCGATTGGTCAACGGCCGCGTCATCCCCGAGCGATCCGGCTACTACCTGGGGTATCGGATGGCCGAGCCCCTGGTACAACAGGTGGGGATTGCCAAGGCCCTCCGCGCCTCGCTCGACGCCGTGGTCGAGGCCGACGAGATCGCCCGCGGTATTCGCACGGCGTGAGCGGCATGGGAGACCCCGAGACGGGCGACGCCCCCCAGGGTCCCATTCGCATCCGCATCGGCCCGCGTGGCACGATCATCATCGAAGGCACGGTCATCATTCGCGATCGCGAGGGGAAGGTGATCCCACAGCCCCCCTCCAAGTACGAGGGGACCGTCAAGTTGTGCGGCTGCGGTCGCTCCAACACCAAGCCCTTCTGCGACGGGAGCCACAAAGAGGCTCCGCTCCTGCCCCCCACCGGGAGTCCGTAGGACCTCCGTCCCAGTCAATGGCCTCGAGGGCGGTTCCCCGTCCTCGGACTCGGGACGCGGCAGCCTCCTCCGCATTCTCGGCGTCGCGTTTGGCCTGGCGGTCATCGTCGGAAACACCATCGGCATCGGTATCCTGCGTACGCCCGGGGAGATTGCCGGCCACCTCCCCGATCGTGGCTGGTTCTTGGCTGTCTGGGTCATCGGCGGGGCGTACGCCCTCCTCGGCGCCCTGGCAATGGCCGCGTTGTCGGCGACTACGCCGGTTTCGTCGTGGGGTGGAGTGATTGGCTGTCCACCTGCGGGAGCCTGGCCGCCGGGGCACTGACAGTGGCGGAGTACTCCGAGGTGTTTCTCCCTGCCACGGTCGGCCATCGCCCGGTGGCGGCAACCGCCGTGATCGCCCTCTTTGCCGTCCTCCAATAGCGGGGCGTCCGCACCGGCGACGTGGTGCAGCAGCTCGTCAGCCTCCTCAAGACCCTCGCCCTCCTCTCGCTCGCCGCGGCGGCCCTGGTCATCACCATCCCCCCGGCCTCGGCGCCTGCCCCCTCGTCTCTCCCCCACGGTCTTCCGCTGGCGGCCGCGCTGGTGCTCGCCTTCCAAGGGGTGATGTTCACCTACGACGGCTGGAACGGGATGCTCTATTTCAGTGGGAGGTGAAGGACCCCGGTCGGGACATCCCGCGGGCGATGGCCCTCGGCGTCGTGGCGATCATGGCGATCTACCTGGTACTCAACCTCACCTTCCTCCATCTGGTGCCGCTCGGGAGGATGGCCGGGGAGCCCTTGGTGGCGGGGGCGGCAGCCGAGGCCGCTGTTCGGATCCGCCGGGGACCGCGTGCTCCGAGGGATCGTGATCGTCTCACTCCTCGGGTTCGTAAACGCGTGCATGATGATGTCGGCCCGGGTCCCATTCGCCATGGGGACGGATCGCCTTCTGCCCACGGCCTTCACTCGCGTCAATCCTGGTGGCACGCCGACGGTGGCCACCGGGGTCAGTATCCTCATCACGCTGGGGTTCGCGTTGGACCGGGACCTTCGAGGAGGTCTTGGCCCTCCTCGCGTTCTACTTCGTCCTGAACTACACGCTGTCGTGGGTGTCGCTCTTCGTGCTCCGCCGGCGTGAGCCCGACCCCCCGCGTCCCTACCGCGCCCTCGGCTATCCCTGGGTGACTGGGCTCCTCCTGGTGGGCGCCGTCGTGTTCCTCGTCGCCAACGTGGTGGGCGACTTCCCCCACGCCCGCTGGTTCCTCTTCCTGCTAGCCCTCAGCTACCCCGTGTTCCGTCTCGTAGCCCGATCGCGTCCGCCATCGTCCTAGGCGCAGGTTGCTACATGTCCCGGAAGACGTCTGCGTGCGTCCACCAGCGGCTCTCGGGAAATCGGCGGCCCAGCTCAACCCAATAGTCTCGAAGGAACTCGAGCGGCCGCTTCTCTTGCAGATAGGCGGCCACTCCGGCCCAATAGAGTCCCTCGGCCGAGACCGGGGCGGGCGGCTCCACGTCCGCCGCTTCACGAAACTCCGCTTCGGCCCCGACCGGATCGCGCTCAAGCAATAGGACCTTCCCGAGGGCGATCCGCAGCTCAGCCAGGAAATCTCGCGGCCGCTGGAAGCCGATGAACCGGCGCAGCTCCGTCTCTCCACGATGCAACACCACGAACCCGGGCGACCAGAGCACGCGATAGCGCCGGATGAGCGCGCGCGACGATTCACCACGGTCTGCCAGGCTCAGACGGACGAGGGCAAAGCGCTCGGCCAGGAACTGTTGTACTTCGGCATCGGGATACGTCACGGTATCCATCGCGCGGCACCCCAGTCAGCCAGGCGCCTCGAACATGATGAGAATAGGACGTTCACGCCGGCTCGCCTCGGCCAGCGCCTCGTCATAGCTTCCGTGGAACGCGACTCCGGTCATGATGCGTCGCTCCTCATTTTCCGACACAAAAGGTTGCGAAGATCCGGTCGAGGACGTCCTCGATGTCCACCGCACCAATCAGCCCGTCCAGCGCCTGCACCCCATCCTGGATCTGGTGGGCGGCAAGGGCCGGATCGCCTCCGTCGGCGAGCTCCGGAGCGGCGTCCTCGAGGGCCCGGCGGGCCCGCGCCAATGCCGTGCGGTGCCGCTCCCTCGTCAGCATCGGCTCCAGATCGACCAGACTGATGCGGGCGCCGAACAGGGTCTCGGCTGCCTCCCGGCGAAGCCGGTCGAGACCCGCGCCGCTCACCACCGACACGGCCAACGCGCCGTCCTCGGCGCCGGCGAGATCAGCCTTGGTACGCACGACCACGAGCGCCGTCCCCCGGTCGCGGCACTCCCGTTCGAGCGCCGCCTCCTCTTCCACGGCTGGTCGGCCGACCTCACGGCAGAGGAGGACCAGGTCGGCCGCCGCAAGATACCGGCGTCCAACCTCGATCCCCAGTTGTTCGATCCTCCCCGCCCTCTCCCGGAGGCCGGCGGTGTCGACCAGCCGTACCGGCCAGCCGAGAAACGAGGTCTCCGCCTCGATCGCGTCCCGCGTGGTCCCCGGGATCTCCGTCACGATGGCACGCTCGTTTCCAAGGAGGGCGTTGAAAAGCGAAGATTTCCCCACGTTGGGGCGCCCCGCCAGGACCACCACCGCTCCCTCCCGAAGCCGTTCCCCGTCGGGCGCGGTGGCGAGAAGACCTTCGATATCCGCCCGGACCTCGGCGAGGAGGGCGCCGACGGCCGCGACGTCGACAGGGCCGTCGTCCTCCTCGGGGAAGTCGATGTGATACCCCAGCAGGGCGAGGACGTCCACCAGTCGGCCGCGGAGCGAGGCCAGGCGACCCGAGAGGCCTCCCTCCATCTGCGCCAGGGCTGCCCGCCCCTGGGCGGGGGCCGTCGCGTCGATCAGGTCGCCCACCGCCTCCGCCTGGATCAGGTCCAGCTTCCCGTTCAACACGGCCCGGCGCGTGAACTCCCCCGGCTTGGCCGGGCGGGCACCGGCGGTCTCCAGCGCGGCGACCAGTCGACCGGGGATGAGGGTTCCGCCGTGACACGACAACTCCACCATGTCTTCCCCGGTGTAGCTCTCCGGGCCGGGGAAGGCGGTGAAGAGTCCGTGGTCGATCGCCTCTCCCGCGGCCGTCCGGAACACCCCCAGTGTCGCCCGGCGTGGAGGGTCGGCGCAGAACGAGCCGACCACTTGGGCGGCGATGTCGAAGACGCCGCGTCCGCTCAGGCGGACCACCGCGATGGCAGAGCGTCCGGGCGGGGTGGCCAGGGCGACGATCGGATCCGACAACATGGGGGAAAGCTAGAGGCGCCAGGCAGGGGTGGCGAGCCTCACGAAACAGGCGGGGCGCCCAGTCCGTAAAGAGCCCGCTCGCGACCGACCTCTGGCGACGGAATCAGGTCTCCGTCACCGGCCTCCGGGAGCCCGAACAAGGTCCAAGCCCTCATGGTCACGGACGCTTTCCTCCCCCTTCTGCACGTTCAGCCGAGGCTGGGGCGTGCCTTTACTCCAGAGGATGACGCCCCCGGCGCCCTTCCTTTGGCCAACGTCCGTACGGTGGGAGACGTCTTGGGCGGCTCGCTCGCGCGGACATCGTTCACTTTGGTCACGCTGGGGATCGCTGCCACCGTTGCCCTGTTGCTGGGCGGAGTCGGCATCTACGGTGTCGTCTCCTATGCCGTCAGCCAGCGGACCCGGGAGATCGGCGTCCGCATGGCACTGGGTGCGGAGCGCGCGGATGTGCGTCGGATGGTCGTGCGGCAGGGATTATGGCTTGCGGCCGTCGGCGTGGGCCTCGGGCTGCTTGGCGCCGTCGGGCTCACGCGGCTGATAGCGTCGCTCCTCTATGGTGTCCGGCCAGTCGACCCACCGACCTATGGGATCGTGGCGTTGTCGCTGGCGGGTGTGGCGCTCCTGGCGAGCTGGCTCCCGGCCCGCCGGGCGGCCGGCGTAGACCCGGCGGTGACTCTCCGAGACGAATAGCGCGGGACCGGCGACGACAACCACGACCCCGACTCGGTGCGTCAGCGACCAGGCGTATCGAGCCACTCGCGCCACGTATCCTCGGCCGGGCCGATGGTGACCCGCTGCTGCCAGCGGACGAGTGGCATCCGGACGATGGACGGCTCCGCCATCAGGATCTCCAGCCAGCGCTCCTCGCCGTAGTGCGCCGGCGCCAACCCCTTGGTCCGGAATCGCTTGGCGTGGCGATTGACCAGGGCCGCGATGCCGTGCCGATCGGCAAAGCGCCTGAGCTCGCCCTTGGCGGGGCCGCGGATCTTGAAATCGACGAAGTGGGTCTTGATGCGCCGCTCGGCAAAGAAGCGGAGCGCCTTCCGTGTGTCGGCGTCGTTCTTAAGCCCAAAAATCTGGACGTCCATCGCTCCCACCGTCAGCGGCGTTTCTTGAGTTTCTTCTGCTTGGGCCGCGGACCCGTCTCACGTTGCGCCTGAGTCTCGGCCGGCTCGGCGGCCTTCGGCTTGGGTGGGTTGAGCCGCAGGCGCTCGTGGGCGAGATACCATTGCTGGGGAATGCCCACCATGTTCTGGACGGTGTAATAGAGGTTGAGTCCCGAGGCGAAGTTGGCGAACAGGATCGTCATCACCCCGGGCATCACGTACAGCATCATCTTCATCTGGGGATTGGGCTCGACTCCGATCTGGCCGACCTTACTCATCGAGAACATCGAGATGCCCATGAGCAGCGGAATGATGTACAACGGGTCCTTCTGCGAGAGGTCCGGAAGCCACATGAACGAAACACCGCGAAGCTCGATGGTGTTCTGGAAGACGAAGAAGAGCGCGATCAGCACTGGAAAGGGGAGGAGCATCGGCCAGCATCCGCCGAGCGGATTGACCTTGTGCTCCTTATACAGCTTGAACATCTCCTGCTGAAGCTTCTGCGGATTCTCCTTGTGGCGTTCTTGGATCTCCTTCATCAGCGGCTGAACCGCCTGCATGCGGATGCTGGCCCGCATCGCCTTCTGGTTGAGCGGCCAGAGGACGATCCGCACCAAGAGCCCGAAGGCGATCAGTACGAAGCCGTACGCCAGGTGCAGGTTCTCGTGCATCCACACCAGGAGCCACCGCACCCCAATCGCCACCGGGTGGATCAGCGACCGGAACCCCGGCCACCCGTACGGGTTGACGTCGTCGAAATCGTGCCCTACCGCCGCCAGACGGGGGTACTCCATCGGCCCGGCGTACACCCGATACTGGACGTCCCCCGCAGATGTCACTGGGAGGCTGGCCCACACGTCGGCCACATCCGGATTCTTCTCCTGGGACCGGGCGGCTACCGATAGACCGCTGAATGGCGTCGTCCCCTCGCCGATTGACAGCACCGCAGCCACGAAGTACTTCGTTTTGACGCCGACCCAATCGAACGGCCCACTCTCGGCCCGCTCTTCCCCCGGATCCAGCTTGGCAAACCGCGTAACCGACGTCCCCTTGGCCGTCCGGACCACATAGCCCATGCTGCGCTGGTTCTCGGCGAGATTCGCCTCGGTGTTGGCGATCCCCGGGCCGAGTCCGATCAGGAGGAGGCCACCGTTGGGGCCCAGCCCCTCGATCTTGCCGGAAACCGCCACCTGGTAACTGTCGGGGACGAATCGATAATCCAGTGTGACCCGGACCTCTCCCCGCTGGGCCGTGAGCTTGAGGGTTTCGGGACGGTCCACTTCCAGGCTGCCCACCGAAGGACGAAACACCCATTCGTCGAGCGGTACGGTGTCTGTCCCCACCAGGAGGCGAAGCGCCAGGAGGTCACTCCCAGGCCGGAGGAGCTCCACAGGCTCATCCTGGCGGCCCTTGATGGTATAGGCGTAGTGCGCCAGCGTCGCCTCGACCAGGCGAGCCCCTCGCGTGCTCACGCCATAGCGATAGAGGGCCGAGGACACGAAGACCGTGTCGGCGGGCAGGGTATCCTCCGAGACGGCGCCGACATCGGGCGCCGGCGTGCGGGGCGCGGGAGCAACGGGCACCGGGGCGGAATCCGGCGCCGGCGGGGTGACCACCTGCGTGCTGTCCACCACCCCCGGAGGTACAGGAGCACGCCGCTTGAAGATGAGGCTGGGGCCGATGATGATCACCATGAACAGCACCATGGCCAACAGAAAGCGACGATCCATGAGCCTATCGGGTCGGGTTCAGGGAACGGGGTCGTACCCGCCGGGGTGAAAGGGATGGCAGCGGAGCAGACGTCGTACACCGAGCCAGGTCCCCTTCACGGCCCCGTGCTTGGCCACCGCCTGTCGCGTGTACTCCGAGCACGAGGGGGTGAACCGGCAGCTGGGAGGGAGCACAGGCGAGATCAGGAGCTGATACCCTCGGATCATGCCGAGGATGATGCGCCGGGGGAGGTGCCACACAGGCATGCGTCATCGGGCCGGGAGGACGGCGTCCCGCCACCGGAGCGCGTCCGCCCGGAGTTCGGCAAAGGTGGCCCCGTACGCCGAGCGCCGGGTCCGGATCACCAGGTCTGAGGCGCCTTGCGCCGCTTGGATCTCACGCCTCCAGATCTCCTTTAGCCGGCGGCGCAAACGATTGCGGGCCACCGCGGAGAATTGGTACTTGGGGACGATCAATCCCATCCGGGGTAGGCCCGCAGTATTGTCCATCACAATCATCTCAAGGTAGTCCGACCGCCGCCGCCGCCCTTCTTTGAGAACGCGCTCGAGGTCCGCCGTGCGCCTGAGTCGCCGCAATCGGGGGGACCGCTCAGGCGGCCTAGTATCCTCCGTGCTTCGATCCGGTGGTTACCGTCAGCCGGTGGCGTCCCTTCTTGCGCCGACGCGACAAGACTGCGCGGCCCCAGCGGGTCGCCATCCGGGCCCGGAAGCCGTGCTTATTGATGCGCCGCCGATTGCGCGGACGATAGGTCGGTTTCATAGGTATTCTGCCTCCAATGAGCCAAGCAAGCTACTGCAATTGGCGGCCCGAGGTCAAGGTTGACTTTTCCACATCCGGCCCGTACTATCTTGCCCGCCCTTGGCTGAACCCCTACGTACGTACTCGAGCAGCGATGCAGCTTACCGCCAGAGAAGCATGGAAGCGCATCCTTGAGACCGCGCCCGAGGAAATAGCCGAGCACGCCATCCGCACCTGGTTGGAACCTACCGAGGCCATCGCGATCGACGACGGCCGGTTGATCGTCGGCGCGCCGGATCAGTTTGCGGTCGAGTGGAACGAAACGAAGCACGCCGCCATCCTTTCCAAGCTGGCGGAGCCCGTGCTCGGTCAGGGCGCCGAGGTGGTGTTCCGCGTCAATGACTCCCAGCGGCAGCGTCCCCAAATGGACTTCTTCGTGACCTCGCCCGTGCCGGCCACGCCGTCGGCTGCGGTAGGGGGCCCGAAGGGCGGCGCCAAGCCGCTCAACGAGCGGTACTCGTTCGACACCTTCGTGATCGGCAAATCCAACGAGTTGGCCGCCGCCGCCGCCCACGCCGTGGGGGAGGCCCCGGGGAAGATCTACAACCCCCTCTTCATCTACGGGGCCACCGGGCTGGGGAAGACCCACCTCATGCAGGCCATCGCGCACTCGGTGTGCCAGCGGGACCCGGGCACCCGGGTGCTCTACGTCGGCGCCGAGCAGTTCATCAACGAGGTCATCGAGAGCATTCACAATCGGACCATGCCGGAATTCCGTCGCCGGTACCGGAACGATGTCGACCTCTTCTTGGTGGATGATGTCCATTTCCTCGAGGGGAAGGAAGCCACGCAGGAGGAGTTCTTCCATACGTTCAATGCGCTGTACGAGAGCAGCAAGCAGATCGTGCTCACTTCGGACCGGCCCCCCAAGGAGATCCCGGGCCTCGAGGCCCGGCTGGTCAGCCGCTTCGAATGGGGGATGGTTGCGGACGTGGGGCAGCCGGATCTGGAGCACCGAATCGCCATCCTCAAGAAGAAGCAGGAACAGGACCACCTCGAGCTCACCATTCCCGACGACGTGATCCGCTTCATCGCCGAGCACGTGCGCTCCAACGTCCGGGAGCTGGAGGGCTGCATCATCAAACTCCTCCTCTTCGCCTCACTCAAGCACCGTGAGATCACGATCGAGCTGGCCCGCGAGGCACTGTCCGACAAGATTCAGGCGGCGGGCGGCGAGCCGACCGAGCCGCGCCGGTCTCTCCCGTCGATCGGCCGAGTGCAAGAGATCGTGGCCCGCCGCTGGGGGGTTACCCCCGAGGGGCTCCGCTCCAAGGCGAGGATCAAGGCGCTCACGGTGCCCCGCCAGATCGCCATGTACCTTGCCCGCGACCTCCTCAACATGCAGCTGGTCGAGATCGGCAATGCGTTCGGCGGGCGGGATCACTCGACAGTGATCCATAGTGTGGACAAGGTCCAGCGGCAGTTGGCGCAGGACAATGCGCTACGCGAGCGAGTCGACCTCGCCCGCCGCGAGTTATTAGCACAATGATTCGGGTAGCCGAATGTGGCGGGTGTGGGGAATCTGGGAAGTGGTGAAAGACGAGGCTCTCGTCCCCATCGTCCACAGCCGGTCGACAGTGCCAAAAGGCAGTAGTCGGCATGGACGGTGGTACTTAGCGCACTGGTCCACATTTCCAGATCCTCTACTACGGCTACGAAATATCATTACTATAAAGCAGTAGGTTTTCTCTTAAGCGGCCGAGGAGCGGCATGAAGTTCACCATCACCCGTGAGCACCTGCAGGAAGGTCTCGTCGCCGTCGCTGCGAGCGTGCCGGCCAAGACCACCCTCCCGGTCCTTGCCAACATCCTGGTCGAGGCTCAGGGAGATGGCCTCCGTCTCTCCGGGACCGACTTGGACATCGCCGTCAGTACCACGGTGACCGCCTCGGTCGAACAGGAAGGTGCCATTACACTGCCGGCACGGAAGCTCGTGGAGATCGTACGAGAGCTCCCCAGCGCGGCCATCAAGATCAACTCGTCGGGGGAACAGCGGGTCACCATCGAGTGCGGCCGCTCCAAGTTCAAGCTTCTGGGACTACCGAGAGAGGAGTTTCCCGCCTTCCCCGCGGTCGAATTTGCCGG
>Ga0055481_10000102_pt1 | contig 22529 bp, 17 predicted proteins | sample Muzzi_PWC_D2_FD_57936 | JGI IMG/M metagenome (GOLD analysis project Ga0055481, IMG submission 57936) | Wetland microbial communities from San Francisco Bay, California, USA, that impact long-term carbon sequestration - Muzzi_PWC_D2 | ecosystem: Environmental > Aquatic > Marine > Wetlands ... | reverse complement strand
CTCCGGTTCCGCTGCTGTATCCGGTGGGCGCAATCGATCCCTGGAAGGCGCCGAGTAGCGGGTCGTTGTTCGTGTCGGGATCCCACCCCGACAATTCCATATGCACCGTGACCTGCTGATTGGGGCCGTCCAGGGTGATTTCCTGTCCGGCGATGTTGTGCGCGCCGGTCGCCCCTTTGGGCACCAACGCGAATTCGGCGCCGAGAGAGGTCAAAGATGTGGCACCAAGGGTGGCGCAAACAACGAACAAAAACGGAATTCGAATGGACATGGTCCTCCCTCCAAACGGGACGTGGAATTGAATGGCGTATCGCCTTTCCGCCGCTGGCTACAGTATAACCGGTCGCGCCGGGAGTTGGGACCCAAAAAACACACAAATCAAGGTAATTAATACAGGAGACCAACCAAGCGTTTGTGGCAAACCCACCGGATTGCCCCCTGGACCCGCCTAAGAAGACTCATTTTCTTGATGCGAAATGAGGATGAAAGATATTTGTGTTTGTTCCACCGGCGCTGAATCCATGATGCCAGGCGTTACGTCTCGCCGTGAAGACCATGGATTAAATCTTTTCTTAAAAAAATACAGCGACAGTACCTCGCCGCCACGTCCAGTCCGCCGGTTGTCCGTCAGGGCGTCACCACGGCACCAGGCGCGGGCCGGAGCAGCCTGGCAGCGCCAAGTTCCTCCATCCGCGATAGGTCGGTCCAGAACGTGCCCTCGCCGGCATAGAAGAGCTGTATTGATTCAGGCGCGAAATTCTCCGCGAAAGTGTACAGATTGTACGCCCGCCCGCTTCCCAGCGCTTTGACAAGCAGTTCATATCCGGTGGCTTCGGCCTGCTTGGCCATCTTCTCCACGTCGGCCTTTGCCTTGCCCAGAATCTCCGTCCGCTTGGCGTCCAATTTGGCGACCTCTTCCTGAATGGTGGCGACCTCAAGTTTGGCGCCGGCGGCAATCTCGGCGGCTTTCTTCTCGCCCTCGGCCAGGATGGTGGCCACCATGACGCGCGACTCCGCCTGGATCGACTCGCGCGCGATGTCGACTTTCTTCCGTTCTTCCTCGAGCTGCGCACGCACGGTGGCCGCCTCGCGTTGTTTGTCTTTGGTGATCTGTTTCTCGATCGCGATGAAGCTCTGCTGGATCGTACGCTTGAGATCTTCGGTGACTTCGCCGCCCTCCGGACCTCCCATCGGTGCGAGCACCTCGATCTCGCGCACCAAGGCGATCAGGATCTCAATGTTCTTGCCGCGGCAGATGCGCTGAAGCTCGGCCGTCAGGTCTCTCTGAAACTCCTCGCGTTTGGCGCCTTGGATGAAGTCGCGCGCCGTGTAGGTCGAGCCGATGTTGCGACAGATGGAGCGAAGCTGCGGGCCGATGACCTTGTCCAACACGCGGTCGATGTTGCCGAACTCGCTGATGATCTCCGCGGCGTGCGGCGGGTGGATACCCCATACGACGGTGACACCCACGCCAATCGTGTATCCCGTGTCGGAAGGAAACGATATGCGATAGTTTTCGTCGTCGGAAACTTTGACCTGCGAATATTCGTTGAAGCCGATCTCGATGAGCGTCACCTTCTGCAGCTTGGGATTGATGAAGTACACGCCGGGCTGTAGCACGTCTTGCAGCGTGCCGCGCCGACCTGGGGCGGCCAGTTGGCGTACACGGCTTTCATATTTGGAATCGTCGGCGATCCCGATCGAGGATGGCTCCTCCGCCTTTGCTTCTTCTCCACTCGCCGAGGGCGCTGATTCATCATCGAAGAGGTTGGTCACGACGCCCACGAAGCCGGCCGGTATGACCGTGGCCGGGTGAAGTTCCACGTTGTAGACCTCGGGATTGATCTTGTACGTGCCCGGTGTCAGTACCTCGCGAAGGATGCCTTTCAGGTTGGAATCCCGCGAAACCATGACCTGTCCGGGCGCGGGCTCGTCGCCAACCTTACGCGTGACAACGCCGATCATGGGGAATTCACCCTTGAACTTGAAGTTGCCCGCGCGCAGCGCATCGCGCTGCGACGCATCCAGCGAATGGATCCACTCCCAAGTAGCGGGATTCCCCGATGGAATCGTCGTAAGCCGTACCTTTTTAATTTCCCATCGATATGGGTTGAAGAAGTACCGCCCGGGTCCCAACGGCTCCATCTGGATACCCTTTTGTCCCGGTTCGGTCGCCACAAGCTGGCCGGGAGGCAGTTCCTGACCCGTCTTGCGAATCAGGACAGCGCACATGTTCTCCGGCACGAAGGTACGAAAGACAAACCAGTAAACGCCGCCGACCGCGGCCAGCACGACGAAGACGAGTCCGATTCCGAGGGTGATTGCACGTTGTCTCATTGGCCACCTCCCTGCTGACTGGCGTTCCGACCGGTCGCACCGGCGGACTGTAGCTGCTTGAAAATGTCTGCGAAGGGCCCTTCCGTGTTGGACATGATCGACTTCACGGCGGGTGCCACCTTTTGCAGGAAAAACTGCTGGGCATACGTTTCTCCGTCGCCGAACGCCTGAACGGCGGATGCCAGCGGCTCGGCACGGGCCTGATACTCGAAGAGGACCACGTTGGCTTCCGCCTCGCCGCGCGAGACGGTCGCCGCCGCCTCCTTTTCGGCCGCTTGCAACGCGAGCTTGGCAACCTCCAACTCGCGGTTGGCTCTGGTGACGGCGATGACGCGTTCCTGATCCGATTTCTTGGTCATGGTGACGACGTCCCGCCGGGCGTTGCCGATCCCCTCATTCCGTGCTTGAAGCTCGCGCTGCTCCACGAGTTTGACCTCGGACTTGGCCTCCTCCATCTCGTTTGTCGACCGGTCGATTTCCTGGTCGGCCTGCTCGCGCTGGCTGATGAGCGCGGCGATTTCCGCCGGCGGTTGAATACCGCGCACCAGCGCGGATTTAATGTCGATTCCCTGTTTCCAGCACTCGTGTCGCAGCTCGTCCAGCAAGTTCACCTGGAATGCGGTTCGCGTCTTGCCGCTGATGAAGTCGCGGGCGCGGAGCTTGGACCCCTGAATACGCGAGATGCTGCGGGCGTTGGGCAGGATGATCTTGCTGAGGATGTCCTGCTCGTCGCCGTACGCCACGGTGACGTCGGCCACCTTGTCGGGGCGAATGGCCCACTCGATGGTGCCCTCGATGGTTATGGTAAAGCTGTCGTTGGAGGGAAAGTGGATGGCGTCCTCGCCGAGCATGTCGTACTTGTGGCTGCGGACGTCGACGATCTCGATCTGCTCTAGATAGGGGTTGTAGTATTCCAATCCAGACGGGCGGATCTCACGCTGCACACCTTTCTCTCCCGGCTCAACCGTATAGGTGTTCTTGACCGCGGGATCCTTGCCGCTGAGAAGTGTGACGACGCCGACCCGACCTTCGGGAATCTGGATGGCCGGGAATCGTTGGATGTCGTACGCCAGCAAATTGATGTTGTGCCGACCGGGACGCAGGATCTCCGCCACAGGACCGCGCTCGTCGGGCTCGGTGGCCACGGTCTTGGGAAATGGCAAAGGCTTGCCGTACTTACGTATGAGTACACCAATTTCGTTTTCGCCGATGATCGTCGCACGCATCTTTTTCGCGCGATACGAGTAGGGATTGGGGAAGTATCGACCCGGACCAAAGACCTTGTACTGGATGCCCTTGTACCGAGTCGCGACGGCCTCGGGGTCGAGCCCGGTTTCCGCCGCGATCGCATCGACCAGCGCCGGATAGAGCACGACCTGGTCGGCGAATTCATCGGCCAGGTTCTTCGGAATGGGCCGGCCGCTTTTCTTCACCAGCGCCATGATTTCGTTTGCATCAACCTCGACGCGCACGACAAACCACAGAACCGCGCCGAACAGGAACAACAAAAACGGTAGGCCGATGAGCCCGACCGTCCACAAAGGCGGTCCTGTCGGCCGCGAGGGTCTGACGGGCATGTCATCGTAGTCAACCATAGGGTTTTCCCTTTCACTTCAAACGGATGCGAGCACGCGAGTGACGAACTTGATTCGCTAACGCGCCTAGAGTCTACGTCACGGCTGCCGCTTGGCAACGCAGGCCGGCCCGGATCAACAGGACGCGTAGCATTTGGGCGGGCCCGACGTCGGGCAGGGGGTTCTACTGGGCAAGGCCAGAGGTTCACCCGCCTTACCAGACCGGCGGATCAACGCTCCGTCGGCACTTGATCAGCGCCCCGCCCTGTGGTTTTCGAGTCCACCGATTCTACCATGCACCCGGATTCCAACGTCCGACGCCGGCGCCAAGCCCGGCTCGTGTGCTCGCAAACTCTCACTTCAATGGGGTGCCACAATGGGCACAGAACTTGGCGCGGCCGGGGTTGCCCTTCCGGCAGTTCGGACAAGTCAAGGTGCCGGCGGCAGGATCACGCGAACGCCGCGCTTGGCGAATCATCGCAATCCCCGCCGCCAGGCAACCCGCCAGCACTAATATCATGATCAGGGTCATGGGATACGTCATCGGTCACGATGCCTCGTTTCTGATGCCTTACTATGAACAGTCTACAGCGCTTGAGCGCGATCCGCATTTAGAATAACCACCGATCTTTCAAACCGGTGTCCGATGTGTCGGAACTTGTGGCCTCACTTCACCACCTTCCACGCCGCTTTGAAGCCGGAAACCAGGCACCCGCCCTGCTCACCACCGCTGCATCTTCGCGATGGCACACCAAAACCTCGGACCCTGGACCACGCCGCCATACATCTCCGCGTCTGTCCGCATCGGGTATCGGGTGTCAGTCGGATCGGTCAGTAGGAAGATAACGCGTCGATCGCCGCGCAAATCGTGATGAAGAGAATTGCCGGAGCCACAAACGCGTACATCAAGTACACTCGAATGGCGTGCCGGCGCGATCGGACCAGTTGTCCCGTGAAATCGCTTCGGAGTGGACCGATCCAGTTCAGCGTGGCGAGCGGGTAGACCAGAGCGGCTGACAATATCGTGAACCCAATGTCTTCCAATGAATTTCCATTGCCCATGTGCCACCTTAAGATCAGTTCGATGATCATCCAGACCACCGCAAGGATGGCGCTGTAGATCACGCGGTGGGATTCCAGATTGGTGGCGGCGAGGATGGTCCTTGGCGCCCGGGCGAATGCGGGTAGCCCCTTGCGGATCTGCGTCCACAGGCCGATACCGCTCGGGCACAACCATATCAGGCACGCGAGCAGGAACACCAGCCCGGCAGGACCGACAAATGTGCTGGTGCGACAGAAGTCGATGCGAGCCGATGACCTTATTGCATAGCTCTGCGCATCGCCTGTAAAACTGCGATTTTGTTCGCAATCGTGCCGATGAAAGAGGCCTCTGTGGCTGCGCTGCCAGACTTGGGAGTTAGTGGTGCCGTCGGGATAGTAGGCAGTGAGGACCTCAGTCACCTCCACAACGATCGAGTCAAAACCGGCCGCCGCCGCGTAGATAATGATGGCCGCCAGCAACAGGTTTCGGACGACAGCGCGAAACGACATCTGCACGTCCCGCTCGCGATCCAGCGACCACCACCAACCGGGTAGACGCTTATGGAACGGCGTGAACATTCCCGAGAAAAACCATTTCCCGGAGTCAACGAGGTTCCATACTTGTTGTCGAAATCGTTCCGGCACATGTCGCAGGCCACACTCGGGACACCGCGGCTCCTCGCCCAACCCGCGGAGGTTGTAGCCGCAGACGAGGCACGGACGATCCGTCTTGGTGGCCGGCCCCAAAGAAGGTCCTTGTGCGTCGGTAGTCTCCGCGACTTCACCCATAATGCCGCCACACGATTAGTTTCGTCCAGCATCTGCCCGTCACACTGGCGGCCTCAAACATCTGCGTCCAGCGGTTCGATGCACGCCGCCGTATCGTTTGACGGTCGGTTGACCGTCGTGTTAACCGGAAATGCCTTCATGCGGCTTCGCGGAAATGCCTGGAGTAATGAATCGACGGCATCCGCCTTTTGGATTTCCGGATCGAGCCATTGCGCGAAGTTCTTAGGATCCAAAATCACCGGCATCCGGTTGTGGATGTCGGCCATCAGCTCGTTCGGCTCGGTCGTGAGGATGCAGCAGGAATCAATCTCTGAGCCGCCGGGATCTTGCCAGTGTTCCCAAAGTCCGGCGAACGCGAACGGCGATTCATCTTTCATACGGATGAAGTACGGCTGTTTACGCTTCTGCCCGGTGATCGCCTTCCATTCGTAGAAGCCGTCAGTGGGAATAAGGCAGCGGCGGTATTTCATGGCTGACCGAAATGATGGTTTGGTGGCGGCGGTCTCCGCGCGGGCGTTAATCATGCGGTTCCCGATCGCTGGGTCCTTTGCCCAGGAGGGAATCAGACCCCAGTACAGCAAATCGAACGCGCGGGCATTGGTATCCCTACCCTGCCGGATAACGCCCACAGGCTGGGTTGGTGCGATGTTGTATCGTGGTTTGATGTCCAGCGTATCGACCAGCTCAAAGAACTCGGCCAGTACTTCGCCGGGCGAAATCAGCGTGAATCGTCCGCACATATCCTTGTACCACTCGACGGCCGCCACGGAACGCGAAGACCCAAGAGAGGATTCTCGCCCCGAAGGGGCAGTCACATGTCAGCCCACGGCAACGGCTTGGGTCTGTGGAACGCAATGCCAAAGAGCCCTGAAGGGGCGTAACAACCTCTCAGCCCCGACGTACCGTTCACCAGACTCGATCCGATGGCGACCCATAAACATGCGGGGCTCCTCCAACATCGTCATGACCTGAGGATGCCTCTCGTGTTGCGCCCTTTCAGGGCTGCCACATACTTGTGTTCCGGTCCCCAGGGCGTTGCCCTGGGCTAACATGTTGCCACCCCTTTGGGGTGAACAACGAACGCGCGCGAACGACAGGGTCGAACCGTGATCACATATGAGGCGCAGACCGCACACTCGGCGAATGTCCTTCGCAAGCGACTTGCGTAGAACAACGGAGGCTACATTCTTTCGCGACTTCGTGGCAAGTCGATGTCCCGCCAAGAGTGTCACAGGCCCCGACGTTTCTCCGTTCGCGCCTACCTATGACACGACATTCACTCTACGTCTCCGACCGCGTGACGCGCAGCGCTTCCTCCAGTGTCGTCATTCCGTCTCGCACTTTGCTCAGCGAATCGTGACGCAGCGTGATCGCGCCGTGTTCGACGGCGTAGGTCTCCATCGATTCGGTGCTCGCCTTTTCCATCACCAATTGCGAGAGCCGCTTGTCGAACGGCACGTACTCATAGACGCCGACCCGGTCGAAATAGCCCGTGCGCAGACACCGCGAGCAGCCCGTGCCGCGGAAGATCTCCGCGCCGGTGCGATCGAGCGGAATGTCCATGATCTCGCGCTCCGTGCGATTGGGCGTGTAGCCGCGTCTGCAGTTGGGGCAGATCTTCCTGACCAGTCGTTGGGCCATCACGCCGATCAGCGCGCTGGCCACCAGGTAGGGCTCACAGCCCATATCCAACAAACGCGTCACGGCGCCGACCGCGGAATTCGTGTGCAGGGTGGCCAGCACGAGGTGGCCGGTGAGCGATGCTTCCAATGCCAGGTGCGCCGTCTCCTCGTCGCGAATCTCACCGACCATGATCACATCCGGGTCGTGCCGGAGAATGCTGCGCAGCGCGTGCGCGAAGGAGACCCCGAATTCCGAATCGACCGCGACCTGGTTGATCCCTTGGATCTTGTATTCCACCGGGTCCTCGATGGTCACGATGTGTTTGTCCACGCTGTTGATGCACTGCAGGGCGGCATAGAGCGTCGTGGTCTTGCCGCTACCCGTCGGACCGGTTAGGAGGATGATGCCGTACGGTCGGCGGATCAGCCGCTCGAACGCCTGCCGAAGCTCCAGACCCATCCCGAGATTTTCCAGCGTGAGTCGACTGCGATCCGCTGAAAGGAGTCGCAGGGTGGCGTGCTCCCCGCGCGCGGTGGGAATGACGGCGACGCGCACGTCGATGTCCTGGTCGAAGCTGCGATGGCTGAACCGACCGTCTTGCGGTTTTCGCCTTTCGGTAATGTCAAGCGTGCAAAGCACCTTGATGCGCGACAGCATGGCCGGCGCCACGTCAAGCGGGTAGGCGCGTACTTCAATCATTCGCCCGTCGATGCGAAGGCGGACGCGCAAACGGTCGGTTTCGGATTCCAAATGGATATCGCTGGCGCGGCGATCGACGGCCTCATCGAGAATGCTATCGAACTGCTCCACCACGTTGATGCCGGTGGCCGACGTCGTGGCCACCGAGCTGGAAATCGGTGCGCCTTCGCGGACGCGCGCCCCTTGCGCCCGTGCGCTGCCGTACACGTCGTCGATCGCTTCGACGATTTGGTAACGCGGGCTAACCACGTATTGCACGGGTCGTTCGAAGCGCGAGGATATAGCCGCCATGACCGACGGATCGGCCGGGTCGGCCACCGCGACCACGAGTTGCCCGGAGACCTCGCCGAACAATAGACAGTCTTTCTTTCTCGCGATATTCTCCGGGAGTGTCAGTACCCAGGCACGCGAAGGCGTACGCCGCGTCAGATCGAGATAGCGCAATCCGCTGAGGTCCGCGTAGGTGTTGGCGACGTCGACCTCGCTCACGATGTCGTGCGCCTGGAGCACGTCGACCATGGGCAACCCCATCAACTCCGACTCGCGTCGCATGGCCGCCAGACCCACAGACGTCAGCGTCCCCTCGTCGAGGAGCTTCGAGACAATGCGTTGTTCCGCAGATTCGGCCGCGATCATGGCTGCACCATATTGTCAATAGGCCTTCTCAGCACAGTCTTGTCGTCTCCGAGTGGCAGGGGCAAACTCGTTTGCCCCTGCGCATTACTTCCGATAGATGTCAACCGCGGCCCACAATCAGCACCAGCGCGTCGTCGTCCGGCTGCGCACCGGACAGATGGTTCGACCACAAGTTGCTCACCGTGGCCAGAATCTCGTTCGCGTTGATAAAGGCATCCCGGTGGAGCAAAGCCTCGTGCAGGCGCCCGTCGCCCAAGGCCTCGCCGGCGCGGTTCGTCGCTTCGACGAGGCCGTCGGTATGGCATACCACACGGAAAGTCTCAGGCAGATCGACACGCGTCGCCTCGTATACATAGTCCGGGTCGATGCCCAGCACGAGGGACGGCTGATCGAGTGTCACCAGCCGGCCCGCCGCCACCATCAACATCGGCGGCGCGCCGCCCGCGTTAATGTACACGAGCTTGCCCGCGGCCATGTCGATCGCAAAATACGTGCACGGAAGTATCTGACGGGTAGGCGACGAAGCGATCATGCGGTTCAATTCGTTGAACATCGGCGCCGGATCGGCGGCGCCGTCTTCCATGACGGCCACACACGTTCGTATCCCCGCGCGAATCGCCGACGCCTGCACCACGCCCGTAATGCCGTGCCCACCGCCGTCCACCACAATGCCGCAGCATTGCTGCTCGTCCACGTGGACGACGTCCGCGAAATCGCCGCAGCGCACGCGGCCGGGAAACCGATTGAACGCCACGTCGAAGGCGTCGCTGCCTTCGATCGGGGTGCCGAGCGCCGTCTGCACGCGCCGCAGCGTGGTCATCCAGGCGACGCCCTCTCGCGCCGCCGCACGCACCAGCTTCCGCGTCGCCTCGCCCAGCATCGCGCCGATCTGTGCTGCGGCGGCCAGGGCGAACTGCATGGCGGCCGCACTAAACGGCTTCTTGGATGTCGCCCGATCCACATAGAGAACGCCCACCACATCGCCGCGAAAGGTGAGCGGGGCCACGATGCCCGTTGACGCAAATTGTGCTTTGGGATTGATCTTCGACGCGACTGTGGGGTAGCGCCCGGCCACGCTCTGTAAAATGGGGGCGGAAAGAAAGGCTCCATTGACCGGCGTCATGCCGCCGGTAGATGGCCTTCGTAACGCCCGATGCGCCAGCGGTCGCAGGTCCGTCTTCGACTCGCCGCGTAGCGCAATCATGCCGCGATCGGCTTGCAGCTCGAGCAATACCTGCCCCAGCGCCAGTTCCGCGATGTCTTCCGACCGCGCCATGAGCGGCAGGTCGGTCCACAACGCGGAAAGCCGTTCCGCCTGGTGAAGCGTCAGCGAAACGGGTTGTTTCAGTTTTGCCCATTCACAATCCGGCGGCGGGTCGGTACTTTCAGTCAGGAAGTCCAGGTTGATCTGTTCCTCTGCGACCGTCGTATCGAGGAATTCCAGCACGCGATCGCCGATGCGCACGATGTCGCCGCCGACAAGAAGCGTCTCCGTGATCAATTCGCCGTTGACGTACGACCGATTGCGACTGCCGAGGTCCTTGACGCGGAACCGTCCGTCTGGCTCCATATCGATGCGCAAGTGCTCGCGTGAGATGGTGTCATCGTCCATCACGATCTGAGAGCTTGGAGCGCGACCGAGAATGAAGTGTTCCACATCGAGCGTCTTGGTTTGAAGTTGCCCGTTGTCATCGAGGTATCGAAGCTGTGCCATGATGTTTTGAAATATAACCAGACACTTCTCAAAAACAAGCGTGCCCGTAACAAGGTGAGTTCGCTGTTCCGGGAACGGGCCCGGCGACGACGGTCGGCTTCGACCCGCTCATCGCGATTCACGTTCCAGACTGGGCCGAATGATGAATGCCGCTGAGGCTGTTCTCGTGCGCCCGACGCAACGTGCCGTGAAATGACGGCAACGATTCCGGCTAATCAAGGTAAAGCGGCGCGGGTTCGTACCGGCCGTCGGCGGACTGTTCGTTGAGGGCGCTTAGGATGCCGTGGACGGTGTGGTGCCCGATCTCATCCGCCCAGGCCAACGGGCCTTTGGGGTAGTTGGTGCCCTTGGTCATGGCCGTATCGATGTCTTCGGAGGTGGCGACCTGCTGGGAAAACGCCAAGCCCGCCTCATTGAGGATCGCGCTGAGGATGCGGCAAAACACGTACTGCTCCGTACTCGAGGCGGCGGGGGCGCCCGCACGAGTGGCCATAGCGCGCACGCCGTCCGCCAGCAGCGGCGGGAAACCGAAGCTCTTCCGATCGACCGGACAGGCGGGCACCGGAGACCCGCCGGAGTAATCATAAAACCCGCGCCCCGTCTTGCGCCCGAGTTGGGTTTTCTCGACCAGTCCTCGTTGAATATCGTGCGGCGTGAATCGTGGATGCTTGTCCATCTGTTCCCATACTGACACGCTGACGGCATAATTGACATCGAGCCCGACGAGATCCATCAATTCGAACGGGCCCATGCGGAACTTGCCGTGCGTGCGCATAATGTTGTCGATCTCGTCGACGCCGGCAATTCCCTCGCCCAGCAGACGAAGGGCCTCGAGGTAGTACCCTCGTGCCACCCGGTTGACAATAAATCCCGGCGTATCCTTGGCGCGAACGGGGGTCTTACCCCAGGCGCGTGCGGCTTGAACCGCACAGTCCAGCGCTGCGTCCTCGCTCCGGTCGCCGGCCACGATTTCGACCAGCGCCATCAGCGGCGCCGGGTTGAAAAAGTGCATCCCCACCACGCGGCCCGGATGTCCTACGGCCTCGGCGATCCGCGTCACGGACAGCGAGGATGTGTTGGTGGCCAGTACAGCGGTCGCGGGTAGGGCCGTTTCCAGCGACCGGAAGACGGTGTGTTTGACAGCGAGATCTTCGACGACGGCTTCCAAGGCCAACTCGACGTCCTGTAACGCGTCGAATTCGGTCGCCGGTTTGATACGACCCAGAATCTCGTCAGCCGCGGAACCGTCGATCTTGCCTTTCTCCACAAGGCGGTCGATTCGCTTCTGCAGCCCATTCAACGCCGATTCGAGCACGCCCGAGCTCACGTCAATCAGATGGACGGTCGTCCCGCTTGTCGCGGCGAGCTGTGCGATGCCCGCGCCCATGGTGCCCGCACCCACAATGGCAAGATTCTTCATAGATGACGGCCTCGATGACAAGGTGCGAAAGGCGTGCCGCAGTAACCTCTTGCTACACAAAGACTTGTGTTGAGAGAATACTGAGGCCGCGAAATCTTCCGGAGAACCAAGACCCCGATACGTGGACGCTCCGAAGGCACGCCGATCATGCGGCAACTCCCCAAACGCGTCAAGATAGCCGTTGTCCGCGTGGGTTTGCCGGTCCCATATTGGACCTCACACGGCGCGGAGGATTGTTCTCAGTCGTCATGGCCGGATTCCGGGTCGTGTCCTGGCGCTGCGAAAGGCCTCACTCGCTGCAAGGACGGCCGATGTCGCAAGCCGAGCCTCTACCGTAGCGACCCTCCAAATGCACATTCAGGCACCAGTTATTTTTCTTCTTTTTTTTCTTGGAATCGATTTGCTCGGCGCGCTTTCGTGGTGCATATTTCTCTTGGAACTCGCCCCGGAGGTCGTCACCGAAACGGGATGCTCCGATGTGGCGAGAATGCTATAAGGCCGCCCCGCAAGCGTGGGCGGCCGCTTTATTGCGCCGACTTCGCCATACGTCCTAGCGGCGCTTCTGAAGGGCCTTCAGTGTCTGGATCTGTCCCGCATGATACAAGTCGTGCATGGCCGCTCCGTGGATATGCGACGCAGGGCCGTTCGCGCTTCCGCCGGGTCCCGCGGCGATCTTTGCCCATGCCGCTGTGGCCACCGCCCCCCGCAACGAACGGTGCATATCCACCAGTAGCTTCACATGCGATTTCCACTGCGCGTCCGTGAGGTTCTCAGGCACGTCGAACCAGTTGCTGCCCTTGAGCGGAAACGTGCCCCGTTTCGCACCCGTAATGCGGCGGCAAACCGCGTACTTCCAATAGGCACAATGCAGGACGATCTCAGCGATATTCCGACGCCCGGGCTGTGGCCGCCACACCGCTTGCGTCGCCGAGACGCGGCGAACGGATCCCGTCAGATTGGTGCCGTGCCAGGCCGTCTTATCGAACGCCTCGTCGATCAAACGCAGCAACAAGGTACGCTGCCCCTGCCGGATCTTGGATTCGGTCATGAAATCTTGCTCCCATAACCGCAGGATTATCTCCCGCGCGGCCGATTCCGCCGGCCTCGCCTACTCGCCGGGCGGGGACTCCCACGAATGCCGTGTTCCGCATTCCGGGCACAGGCCGGATTGGTTGCCTGTCAGGTCGTAGCCGCAGTTGTGGCAATTCTCAGGCTCGCCCCAATACCAGACCGACACGATACCCTCCCCACCATGCTGGGAATGCGAAATGGATACCAGTCTCTCTCGCCCGACCGAAGATGCGAAGTCGGCCGCGTCGTGGAAAAGCTGTTGCCAGGATTTCAACGTGGCTCTGAAGTGTTTGCACAACACGCGCATTCCAATTCTCCCGTGGTTTGAAAGGCCGGTCGGCCCTTCGTTCCCGATTTGAGCCGCACGATAGCCGAGCGCAAGGCGGCGTGGCAAGGAGCTGTGTCTGCCCTTCCCAATCGAAGTCCGGGACATTGGATCCACGCGTCGCGGAATACATTTGGTACGAGCGTAGTATGGCTTCTGGCCGCATTCTCCGCGTAAGTACTCCCCCCTACGCCAGCCCAAGCCCAATTATCGGTATTTGTTACAATCGGCGGGCAACCGAAGCGTGATGTAGGGCTTGCCGACGTCCTTGTTCGCCCGACGGAATATTCCAGTCGGGCTGACAGGACGCCACCTCCTGATTCGTCTATTAGGGCGGAAATGGCAGTGAAGCCGGCCGAATACGATGCAGAAGAGCCAGTTGTCGAAGCGATCCGACAGGGTGATCGGTACGCATTTTCGGAGCTGGTTCGCCGGCAGGGCCAGTGGGTCCGCGGTGTCGTATTCGGAGTCCTGGGCGACCCGGATCGGGTGGATGATGTCACGCAACAGGTGTGGTTTCAGTTTTGGCAACGGATCGGCGAATTGCGTGACATTCAGCGCTGGCGTCCCTGGCTTTATCGGCTGGCGCGAAACGCGGCGCTCGACGAAGGTCGCGGCACCACCCGTCGTAAGAAGCACGCACAAGGATTGCAGGCGCAAGAGCCTCGAACCGCAGCTCCCGACTCTACCGACCAGTCCGTCCGTCGAAGCGAACGGCACCGTGAGGTGCTTGCGGCGATTCAATCGCTGCCCGCTCTCTACCGCGAGCCATTCGTATTGCGGCACCTCAACGACTTGAGTTATCGGGAGATCGCCGACGTGATGGACATGCCGGTGGATTCGGTGGAGACGCGACTTGTTCGAGCGAGACGGCTACTGCGTGAGAGCCTCACAGAGAAAGAGGATTAGTGTGATGAACGGCATGGACCCGAACATCGAAAGACTGATCGTACGGCAGCTTGACGGCGAGATCACAGAAGAAGAGTTGCTTGTGCTAAGCCGTGAACTGCTCCGCAACCCGGACGCACATCGTCTTTGGGAAGCGTACCGCGAGTTGGATGCCGTGGCGGGTGAGGTGCTCGGTGCGGCGCTCAAGGGCGCAGTGGCATTCGATCCGGTGGCGTTGCCCGTTCAGGCGACGCCGCGCAGGTTCTACCTGTTCCGCAGGCATTGGTTGATGGCGGCCGGTGCGGTGGCCGCAGCGATTCTCGCACTGGTCATACCGAAACCTGCCGTATCGCCGAACCCGGATCGCGGTCAAATGGCCACGAATGTGGTCCAAGACCACCCGGCTGCCGTCCAGGAGATTCCGGTCGTAGGTCAAGCGGGCGAGGGGCTGATGCGAAATGCGGGTATGCCCCAGATCCAACGAAATACCGGACGCGACGTGTTCGGTGTAATGGACGAAAAAGGCAACGTCTACTGGATCGAAGTGGATCGGACGCGCACGCTGCGCCGTCCGGCCGTACAGGACTTGCCACGCGATTTGCGTGAAACGTTATAGAGCAGACATGGCTTCTTGAACGTGCTTCAAGCCGGGCCTGAGGAATGCGAATACTATACATGGGAGTAGAGCGATGAAATGGATTGTGGCCAGTGTGTTGTTGACCGCCATGCCGTATTGGGTTTCGTCGGCGATGGCCGACGTGGCCCCCAAAGAAGCCAAAGTGCAGGCCAAGGTGGTCGTGGTCGGTGATGCCGAAGACGGCGATGCGAACAAGGCGCACACGTATAAGACATACGTGACCACCGGGTCGACGTCCGACGAAGATGGTGGTGTCGTCTGGGTATCCGATGACGCGGAGGGCGAGGGACACGCAAGTACATTCACCTTCAAGACGGGTGACGGGGGTGCGGAAGGGCACGGCCTCGTGCATGTCGTCAAGATTGGTGGTGCGGTCGGCGGTGACGGCGCGTGGCTCGGAATCTCGATGGGTCCTGTTCCGGATGCCGTGGACGCACAAACCGGCACCAAGGGGTCGGGCGTGATGATCCTGAACGTCGTAGAAGGAAGCCCGGCCGATGCTGCGGGACTGGCCAGCCACGATATTCTTCTCTCCCTCGACGGTGAGTCGGCAGAGGGCGACATCGCCAGGTTGGTCAAGGTCGTCGGCGATCACGAGCCAGGCGACGACGTTGACGTGGTGGTGTTACGCGACGGTAAGGAGCAGACACTGACGGCCACTCTGGGATCGCGCGAGGATACCGGCGATTTCAAGTGGAAATTCGACATGCCGGAATTGGCGGAACTGGACGAGGCCGTGAAGATTCGCGGTAAGTTCCTGCGCAAGGGCGACGACGGCGAATGGGAAATCGGCGATCTCGGGGACCTCGAGGAGATCACCGGCCTACCGGAAAAGGTGCGTATGCTGCTGCCCAAGAGCGGCAATCGTACTTTCCAGTTCTCTCTGGGCGGTGACCACAAGACCGTGAAGACGGTCATCAAGAATGACGACACGACGCTGGCGATCACGCAGGAGGACGGCGGCGAAATCGTTGTGACACGTACCGACGAGAACGGTGATGAAACGGTGACGACGTATGCCGACGCCGAGGAGCTGCAAGCCGGTGATGAAGAGGCCTACGACGCCTACAAACATACCGAGCACGTGAATGTCTTCGAAATGGACTTCGACGGTCTCAATGACCTGGATTTCGACGTTGACCTCGATGGGCTCGATTCCGACGACCTGAACGCCGGCCTGAATGACTGGCGAGCCCACATCGGCGAGGCCATGGGTGAAGCCGGCGCGCAGTACGAGGAGGCTATGGAGAAGCTCCACGAGGCGCTGGCCGAACTGAAAGACGAATCGGGCAACGCTCTCGTGCTGCCGAATCTGCCACCGCACACGATGCTGTTTCGCGGTGATGATGAGTCCGGAAACCGCGTCTTCCAGCGCATCACGGCCGGTAAGGCCCGCCAGTCCTTCGAGTTGAAGGCGGATGGCACCATCGAAGTCCGGATACGCAAGGGCGACTCGGAGGTGTTGCAGGTCTTCGATGATGAAGCAGATCTCGATTCACGGGATCCGACGCTTTATGAGAAGTACCGCGACCTGATGGACGCACAAGACTAAACTCGTCGTGACAAGACTCGCGACAATGGACCCCTGGAGAGGGGCGCCGGATTGCCGGTGCCCCTCTTTGTTTTTGTGGCGGCCGGGCGCGACGATCCCCTCGTGACTGATCCTACCTATCGGACTGCTTATGGTCTGCCTGCAAGGACGGCCGCGCCTCACTCTGTTGGCGGGGCGGCGCGTTTGTCACGCGAACGTTCGTACGTACCTGGACGTTTCTCTCATCCTGATTGCGAGAGCCCAAGTCTCCCCTTATGGGACGTCCTTTTTTATTGACCAAAAGATTCGCGCATACATTTGCCGTGTGTTCAAATGTATTGGACATTTGTATCTGCAGGGCCTCCGCGCTCAAGCTGAGTGCTTCTCCCGTTTGATTTGAGAGCGCGGGCTGATTGGAGGTGAGCCCGATGAAGCGATTTGTACAACAAATACGCCGGTTTAGCGGCGACGAAAGCGGACCGACAGCAACTGAATATGCCATACTGTTGTCGTTGATTATGGCAGGTGCCATCGCGGTGCTGGCTACCTTTGGCGACAAGGTGCAGGGGATTTATGAGGCGATCGCAGGCGCGGTGGACGCTGCCTGACGAGGCCCCTCGATGGATCGGTCGATAAAATCGACCGCTGATCGGTACCACGCTTGTCATACGTCGAACCATGAAGATTCGACCGCGGTGGACTTGGATTCCACCGCGCGACCGGCGTACGTCCGAAAGGCGAAAGGAGCGTAACGCTGTCACCGTCGCGAACCAACCGAAACGGACGCATGGTCCACAAAAAGTCGTTTGCCCGTGCGGGTTTCGTTTCATACATTCAAGACAGTGAAGTGGCCAATGCCGGGGGGATGGCATCCGCCCGATATTGGAAACGCAGAGGGTCGGCGGGGTCCGTGTACCCCATGGCGGCGATGAAGTCCGGGCGCCACGGGGACCCCTGCCTGTAGACCGTAGGCGTCGGGAATCCACTGGGGAAGTCGCAACGGGAAAGAGCGCACTCGGTTTTGGGTAAGGGTCTCGATTCAGGTCGAGTACCTCGAAACGATCACCGCCGCAAAAGGAGTGGTACTCGATGGATTTCGGATTCTGGCATGTGACCTGTGCGATTCTCGTGCCCGGCGTATTGCTGGCCTCATGGATTGACTACGCGCAAAGACGGGTTCCAAACTGGTTGAACCTCGCTCTTCTTGTCTCCGGTTTTGCGGCGCAAGGATACTACTTCGGCGGCGCGGGCGTGACCGCAGGTACGCTCGGCATGCTCATCGGATTCGGTCTACTGATCGTACCGTGGCTCATGCACGGAATGGGCGCCGGCGATGTCAAGCTGATGGCTGCGATCGGTGTCTGGATGGGACCGCTCCTCACGCTCTATTCGTTCTGCATCGGGGCGGCACTTGGGGGCATCGCCGCAGTGATCATGATTCTGTCGACGGGGCGACTGCATATGGCTTGCACCAACATGAGCGTGATCTTTGCGAAGTGCATGAGTAAGAAGACGATGTTCAGTGAATTTGGTTCCGCCAAGAGCTTCGGAAACACGTCGCAATTGCTGCCGTACGGCGTGCCGCTCACCGGAGGTACGCTGATCGTGCTCGCGGCGAAGATGTTCGGTTGGTGGGGGATTTGAAAATGAAACTGTGGATACCATTCAAGAGGCGACGTTCCGCCGAGAACCGGCGGCGCGGAGGCGCCATCGTCGAGTTTGCGGTCATTCTTCCGCTCTTGCTTACCATCCTGTTCGGCATCATCGAGTTTGGCTACGTGTTTATGATACGGCAGTCTCTGCAGCACGCGGCCCGCGAGGGCTGCCGCCTCGCTTCGCTGCAGACGTCGCAGGCACCGTACGCCAACGTGATCGCGCGGATTAACGAGATCATGGCGCCGACGAATGTCGCCATCGATCCGCCCACGATTACGCAGGGGCCCTGCCAGGAGACCGTCGAAATCACCGTGCCGTATGACAACGTCTCGCTGTTCGGGGATTTTCTCGGGATCGGCGGCTTCAATCTGACCGGACAATGTACAATGCGAAAGGAAGGCTGCACGCTCTAGGGCGGCCAACATGCCAGGCATGCGACGTTCGCGCCGCGTGCCGGGCCGTGCGAGTCGCGGCAAACGCGGCGCGAGACCATTATCGGTCCTGCGCCGCGTTTGTGCTTCTGTGCTATGACTCACTTTGCGGCGCCAACCACCCTGGCGCGTGGTGACGGCATGAGTCTGAAGTTTTTCCATGCTGTTTGTCCAACCCACTCCGAATCAATCCGATAAGCACTCAAGTGTAGTCCGTGTTTCAAAGCGACGGGCTCCGGCCGGGATGGTCGCGAGCATGGGCATGGGAGTCCCTTACGTTCCGTCGCTCCGTTGGGCCTCTGATTACGAACAAGGTAGGTCATCATGAAGGGCAAGGCGATCGTTCCGTTGGTCCTCGGTCTGTGTGTCGGGCTGGTGGCGGTAAAGTTTCTCGTGGACGCCGTGCAAAAAGCGCGAGGCTCAACGGCAAAGGCGGAAGCGGTCAAGGTGGTGCGGGCGCGCATCGACATCGACAGCTACATGAAAATCACGGAAGAAGCGGTCGAGTTGGTCGAAACCAGCGATGATACCTTCGCACCGGCTCAGGAGCGATTCACCTCGCTCGAGGAGGTTCTGGGTCAGGTGACATCCAAGTCCATTCCTCAACATTCGCCGATTTTAAAAAGCATGATTGCGCCGGAGGGGACGCCCGCCGGTATGCGCGGCATGGTGAAGGAAGGCTTCCGCGCCGTGTCGGTACGCATCGACGAAGTCACCGGCGTGGCCTACCAGATCAAGCCCGGCGATTGGGTCGACGTGATCGTGGTGATGGATGTCGACACCGGACAGGGGCGTCGCGGAAAGGAGACCGTGGCGGAAGTCATTCTGCAGCGTGTCCAGGTCGCCGCCATCGGTCAGGCGACCACGGGCCCGCCGTCGTCGCAGGAAGGCCGTTCCAATGTCAAGCCGGCCAAGTCGGCGACGTTGCTGGTGGCCGAGGACGATGTGCCGAAGCTGCACCTCGCCGGCACGCGCGGCAAGCTGACCCTCGCCATGCGCGGCGACGGCGACACGACGACCGATAACGGAGCGTTTGCACTGGAAAGTAAGGTCTTCAATTTCTCCGGCTCTGGCAAGACGCCGGGTGAGCAAAACGGCGAGAAGTCATCAGGGGGTCTGCTGGCAGCGTTCCTCGCTCAGGCGGCCAATCCTGTTACGCCACAACACTACGTCGCGCCAAAGCCCCCCCCGCAGCCCGAGAAGGAGCCGGAATGCGGCGTCACCGTGGTCACCGCGAAGGGTGGCGCGGTGGAAGTCAGCCAGACCGTATTCGAGAGCGCTGAATCGAGAACAGTCGTGGGCGTATCCAGCGGCATCATCACGAAGGGGGACGGTCCTACGCATCCGGCGAAAACGACGTCGAAAAACGGTCGGACGACACTTAGCGAAATAGTGGGTCCCGACTCACGTACCAAGAAACCTGAGAATGATAACTCCCAAGTCGTGGAGGAAGAATGATGGAGAGCTTAGTTAAGGAAGATCGGCGAGTGATCGCCTCGCGCAAACGGTGGCTTGGTCGCGCGCATCGCCGTGTCTTACTGGTTGCGCTAGGAGTCTGCGCTGCCGCGTCGCCTGCGGCGTGGGCGCAAAATCCGAGCTTCCAGGCGACCGTGATGGATATGTCCCAAAACTCGCAATCGGTTTCCGTGGCGATCAACCGCAGTGCGATTATCCAGACCAATATCCAGGTGTCGCGCGTGGACGTGATCGCGGGCGCCATTGCCGAGGTCCGCACGGTGAGCCCGACGGAACTGCTGGTGACCGGTTTGAGTTACGGGCGCACCAACGTGGTTCTATGGGATGCGGAGGATCATCAGTACCTGCTCAATGTGGCGGTCGAGCTGAACCTGGATGAACTCAACCGCGCCATCACCATGATCGATCCGCAATCCTCGGCGCGGGCCACGTCCGTACTCGGTAACGTGGTGCTCACCGGGCGGGTATCGAGTGCCGAGCGCGCCAAGAGAATGGCGGAGCTGGCAGGGCTGTTCCTGCCGCCTTCCTCCGGGGGGCGAGCCGGGGCCGCGTCTGTGCAAAACCACCTGGATGTGGCCGGTGAGCAGCAGGTGCTGCTGCGCTGCACCGTCGCCGAGATCAGTCGTAGCGCGCTCCGCGATTTGGGTATCAACGGCTTTCTTGCCGGCGAGAATTTCAAGGATGGATTCCTGCTCAACCAGTTGGGTGGCATCAACCCGATCAACATCGGAGCCGCCGCAGGTGCGCTGGCGACGCAAGACGTCCCGTTCTTGACCGGACCGGAGGGCATTCCGGTGAGTCCGAACACCACGCTGTCGCTCGGACTTCCGCGCGGGCAGGCGCAGCTCTTCATCAGAGCCCTGGCGGACAACAACCTGGGCAGCATCCTGGCGGAGCCGAACCTCGTGGCCATCAGCGGGGAGACGGCGTCGTTCTTGGCCGGCGGCGAGTTCCCCATTCCCGTACCGCAAGGCAATCAGCAGGTTACCATCGAGTTCCGCGAGTTTGGTGTGCGGATGAATTTCACGCCCGTAGTGCTGGGGCACCAGCGTATCCGCATCCAGGTGGCCCCCGAAGTTTCTGAACTGGACTTTACGGCGGCCGTACGGATCGAGGGATTCGTCGTACCTGCCTTGAAGTCGCGCTCGACAAAGACCACGGTCGAAATGGGCAACGGACAGACCATGGCCATCGCCGGGCTGCTGAGCGAACAGGTGCGTGGCATTACCAGCCGCGTGCCGGGTATCGGCGATCTTCCGATTATCGGAGCCCTGTTCCGCTCCGTGAACTTTCAGCGGTCGATGACCGAGCTCGTCGTGCTGGTGACACCAGAGATCGTGTCGCCGCTCGAACCGCACCAGCCGGTTACGCTGCCCCAGGACGGTCGCACGGACCCGGGCGACATGGAACTCTATATGATGGGGCTGCTCGATGGCGTGGCGCAGGCGGGTACCGCGGCTGATGAGCAAGTCGCTTCCGCCGATCACGCTGCGGCGCTCGTAAGGTCGCAACCTACCGAAATGTCCATTCACGGACCCTGGGGCGTGGCAGGTACGGCCGACGTCGGGCAATAGGCATCCGGCAGATCGCGTCTGATAAGAGAATTGACGATTCGAAAAAGGGCTGTCGCCACAATGAGGCGGCAGCCTTTCTTTTTTCGGTCGTTGCGGATCCGGTATACCCGATATGGGGTATGGCGGTGCGCTGGCCCCATGCCCACCGGTTAATGCCACGTTTATCACGAATCCTATTTCCCCGCGCCCTGCCGATATCTTACGGTCATACTGGACCATTACGGTCGACAATTGCGCGATGGAATTCGTCCGGTTTGATCGAACAAAACGGTTCTAAGTCGGATCGAAGGGGACGCGGATACGAAACGGCATCCCCTCGTGGAGAATGGAGAGAAGAATCACGATCATAGACGGAGACGTAGTTCAGTGTTCACGACGCCCGCAACAGGACGGTGGCAGCGACGACTGCCTCCGTTTTGGCGTGCGCGCGTGGTGAGTTGTCGTGGAGGGAATCGAGCACGAAGGGGTTCGTGTTCACTGAAGTCTGGGCGAGGCGAACGCGCCAGGAAGCGATCTTCCACAGCGGCGAGTCGTCGTGGGATGGCCTCCCGTATCAGGGGTCTGTGCAGCAACGACGGAGGGACGAAGCATGGTGCTACAACTGCGAAGGCGTGGGCGAGGACGTAACTTACGTAGAGGAATGGTGGTCGTCCAAGTTGCGGTCGTGATGGTGGTCCTCTTGGGTTTCGCGGCGCTCACCATTGACGTGGGCGCCATGTACAACACGCGGGCAGATCTGCAACGCGCCGCCGATGCCGCCGCGCTCGCGGGTGCCTCGGTGTATACGACCGATGACATGATGGCCGTGCGGATGGGAACGGCGGGTGCGGGTGGCCTGACCGGCGTGATCGGTGACGCCGTCAATCGGTCGTCGGGGTTCTCCTACGCGAACGGCTCATTCGGCACGATGCACACCAATCTTTCCGCGTCCGACATCCTGACCGGATGGATCAACCCGTACTCCGGAACGGAGAACATTCACACCAGCCCTGAAGCGAAGGACTACAATGCGGTGCAACTCACCGTGCGCCGCCAGGCGGGCGAAGGCGATGCCACGAACGGGCCGGTGGAGTACCTCTTCGCCAAGATCCTCGGCCAAAACAGCGG
>Ga0055481_10000101_pt1 | contig 22626 bp, 22 predicted proteins | sample Muzzi_PWC_D2_FD_57936 | JGI IMG/M metagenome (GOLD analysis project Ga0055481, IMG submission 57936) | Wetland microbial communities from San Francisco Bay, California, USA, that impact long-term carbon sequestration - Muzzi_PWC_D2 | ecosystem: Environmental > Aquatic > Marine > Wetlands ... | reverse complement strand
TACCAGGTGATCGGCGAACCGGAAGGCTCGAAACGGCGACGGCGAGGTGCCTACCGCGCCCACTGCCACCCGATGGTACAGACCCCAGGCCAGTCCCATCCCCGCCAGCGCCGCCGCGAACGTGATCCCCGGATAGAAGCGGGCCACCGCCCGAAACGTCCGGCGCACGGCCGCGGGGTCCAGGCCGGGAGGCGTGCCGGCCGCGGTTGCGAACTGTCGGTAGGCCTGCATCCCGTACTCGGCCACCGCGGTTTGGAACTCCGGCCAGGCCAACCCCAACCCGGCACTCCACGCGGCGACCGCCACTATTCCCAGCGCCGCGGCGATCGCCATGGTGCGAAATGGCGCCGTCGGCCGCCACAGCATCCCGACGACGAAGGCACCGGCGCCGATCACCGCGGCGGCGCGCACCGAGGTCTGGGCGAGCGCGGCCGGTTGCAGGAGCCACACGGCGGCCCAAACGACCAGGAGTGCCAGCCAGATCCGCTCGCGCGCGGTACGCGGATGGCTCACGGCCAACAGGAGCGCCAGGGGAGCGAGGAAGAAGCCGACGTGATCCGGCCATGCCACCAACACGAACCCCGCCGCCGACAGGGCCCAGCCCGGGGACGGGCGCGGGCGTGGGCGCGCCGCCCCAGGTGGCGGCTGGGTCAGCCTCCGTGGCCCTTGATGTACGGGAGGAGCGCCAGTTCGCGCGCCCGCTTGATCGCCACGCTCAGCATCCGTTGGTGTCGGGCGCACGTTCCCGAGAGCCGGCTCGGCAGGATCTTGCCGCGCTCGGTGATGAACCGGGACAGCGTGCGATCGTCCTTGTAGTCCACGACCCGGACGCCGGACTCACAGATGGCACACGTCTTTTGACGGCGTCTCATTCGTCGCCCTCCCCATCGTCATCGCGGGCCGTCGGCACGACCGGCTGGGGCCCGTCGTTCAGGACGACCAGGAAGCGAAGCACACTGTCGTCGAACTTGACGGCGCGCTCATACTCCGGCAACGCCTCCGCCGCCGATTCGAACTGCGCCAGAACATAGTAGCCCGACTCATGGTTCTTGATGGGGTAGGCCAGCGTGCGCTTCCCCCAGTGGTTGACGGCTGGGGGATCCTTCGTGGGCTGGGCCAATAAGGCGTGGAATCGGTCGAGCCGCTCGGTCACGGCGGCTTCGTCGAGGGCGGAGTCGAAGATGTACACCGCCTCGTACTGACGTGTCATAACACCTTCCTTTGGGCTGAGCGCCCCGACCCGGTGTGGGGTCGAGGAGGACGGTTGTCTAAGTGCCTGCAACATAGACGGTTGGTGTCCCAGGGGGAAGCCCCGGATCTGCTCCGGAATGCCGGCGAGAGTGGCGTCCCCTTCCCATAAGCGGCGGCGCGGCAATAGCTTCCCGTTGAGCCACTCTGTCAACCCCAACCGCTCATGCCCATGCGCATTCTCTCCATCCAGGCAGGCGCCGTCCGACAACTCGGCCGCGCGGGGGCGGAAGATCCCCTCGAACAGCCCTGGACCAGCGCCATCTACAAGCTGCCCGTGACCGGGAGGGTCTGGTCGAGCCAAACCGGCCTCGCGGGTGACGCCCAGGCGGACCTCCGGGTTCACGGCGGTCCGGAGCGCGCCCTCCTTGGCTATGCGGCGGAGCACTACCCGATGTGGCGGGCGGCTCTCGACAAGGTGGACGTCGGCCCCGGTGGGTTCGGCGAAAACCTGACGCTCGAGGACGCCAACGAAGAGCTGGTCTGCGTGGGCGACGTCGTTCAGGCGGGAGAGGTCCGCCTGCAAGTTTCCCAGCCGCGGCAGCCGTGTCAGAACCTGGCCCGCAAGTTCCACGTGCCCGACATGGTCAAGCGAGTGCTGGACGCGGGCGCCTTCGGCTGGTACTACCGGGTCCAGCAGGAAGGATGGCTGGAGACGGGGATGGAGCTGACCCTCCTGGACCGCCCCTATCCGCAGTGGACCATCCGGGAGGCGGCGCGGGTCATGCGTCGGCGGAACCACGAACGTGCGGCCGCCGAACGATTGGCCCGGTGCCCGGCCTTGTCGGATGGCTGGCGGGCGACCCTGCTGGCGCTCTCGACGCCGGCGCCGTGACACCGGCCGGCGACGAGCGGAGCGACATCCAGGCCTTTCCCCAGACGGCCCACTCGCTCGTGGATGCCGCCGCCGCCGCCGACCCGGACGTGCGGCGACGGGCTAATGAGACCCTCATCCGGGCCTATTGGCGCCCCGTGTATGGCGTGATCCGGCTCAAGTGGCGCGCCACCCGCGAAGATGCCGAAGACCTGACCCAGGAATTTTTCCTCCGCGCGATGGACAAAGGGTTCTTCGATTCCTACGATCCGGGCCGGGGACGGTTCCGCACATTCCTTCGGACGTGCGTGGACAGGTTCGTCTCCAACCAACGGAAGGCCGCCGGCCGGCTCAAGCGCGGCGGGCAGTACACCTTTGTGTCGCTTGATTTCGATGACGCGGAGCGTGGTCTCCCTACGGGGCTCGGTAGCCCGGGGGATGTCGACGCGCTGTTTCATCGCGAATGGGTCCGGTGTGTCTTCTCCCTGGCCGTCGAGCGGCTCCGGGACGAGTATGAGTCGGAGGGACACCGCCAGGTCTACCAGGTCTTTGCGCGGTATGACCTGGAGGGGCCAAACCTCCCGGAGCCGCCGACCTACCAATCGGTCGCCGACGCCTGTGGCCTTCCCGTCACCCAGGTCACCAACTTCCTGGCCCGGGCACGAGGGGACCTCCGGCGCCACGTGCTCACGTGCCTTCGCGAGCTCTGTGGTAGCGAGGAGGAGTTCCGCTCCGAGGCGCGCGACCTCCTCGGTGTGGCGCTGTGAGCCAAGCCCTTTCTGATACCGCCCTCCAACACCTCCGGCGGGTCGCCGATTGGCCGGATCTGTCCGGGACGCGCTACGAGATCGTGGAAGAGTTGGGGCGGGGCGGGATGGGGACGGTCTATCGGGCCTACGACGGGGCCCTCGACCGGCCGGGGGCGCTCAAGGTCATGTCCGTCCCGGACGGCGGCGAGGATCTCGTGCGCCGCCTCCAGCGCGAGGCCAAGATCCTCGCGACCCTCGAACATCCTGGGATCGTCCCGGTGCACGACGCCGGCACCCTCCCCGATGGCCGCGTCTTCTACACCATGAAGCTGGTGCGCGGTCGCCGCCTGGACGACGTGGCCGCCGCCGACCCTTCACTCCCGGAGCGCCTTCGACTGTTCCTCCGCGTAGCGGAGACCATCGCCTTCGCCCACAGCCGCGGGGTGGTGCATCGGGACATCAAGCCCGAGAACGTCATGGTCGGCGCCTTCGGCGAGGTGCTGGTGCTCGACTGGGGGATCGCCAAGGTGCATGGGGAGAAGCGCGTCGCGCCGATGCCCGCTCGCCCGGCCCGAGAAGCGACTGCCCCCCGCGGCGGGACCCTCGCGGGGACCGTGTTGGGGACCCCGGGGTACATGTCCCCCGAGCAGGCCGCGGGGGAGGTGGACCTGGTCGACGAACGGAGCGATATCTACGGACTCGGGGCACTCCTCGGGTTCGTGGTGTCCGGCCGGCGGCCAGCCGAGGGGGCGGGAGGGAGCGAGGTCGATCGGGGCGCGGCGGTCCCCAAGCGGCTGGCCGCCGTCCTCCGAATGGCCACCGCTGTCCGGCCGGCCGATCGCTACCCGGACGTCGCCGCGCTCGCGGACGACATCACGCGGTACCTGGACGGTGGCCCGATGGTCGCCTACCGCGAGCAGTGGTGGGAGCGAGTCGGGCGGATCGCCGGAAAGTACCGGACCCCGATTCTCCTGGTTCTGGCCTACCTGGCGATCCGTCTCCTCCTCTTGTATCTCCGCCGATAAAGAGTGGTCCGTCCGTCGTGTAATACCGCCTGACGCTGGTCCGTTCACCTACGATGCGGAGGGTATGCCGTGAACAAGCCATTGCTGGGACTCATCCTCGGCGGGGTCCTCGGAGTCTTCGACGGCCTTACCGCCCTGGTCTCGGCGCCCGAAGTCGCCCCCCAGATCGTCGGCATCGTCATGGGATCCATGTTCAAGGGGCTGGTGGCGGGAGTCCTGATCGGCGTCATCGCGAGAAAGCTGCACTCGCTCCCCCTTGGCATTCTCATCGGGCTGGCGATCGGCCTCCTCTTGGCGCTCCCCTTTGCCTTGGCGAAGGACCCCAACACCGGTCAGGTCTACTTCTGGGAGATTATGCTCCCCGGCGGCCTCGTCGGCGTCATCGTGGGCTACGCCACCCAGAAGTTTGGCCGTCGGCCGGGATCGAGTGCGGCATAGCGTTCCCCTCTTCCACGCTGGAGTGACGCCATGCCACGACCCATTCACTTTGAAATCCCCGCCGATGACCCCGCCCGGGCCGTCACCTTCTATCGCGCCGTGTTCGATTGGAAGATCGACCGATGGGAGGGGCCGCAGGAGTACTGGCTCGTGACCACCGGGGAAGGGGACGAGCCCGGCATCAACGGCGGCCTCGCCAAGCGCCGCCACCCGGGGGAGGGCCCTGCCAACACCATCGGGGTTCCCTCGCTCGACGCGTTCGTCGAGCGGGTCCAGGAAAGCGGCGGGACGATTGTCGCCCCGAAAATGGCCATCCCCGGGATCGGCTGGCTGGCCTACTGTCAGGACACCGAGGGGAACACGTTCGGGATGATGGAGGCGGATCCGGCCGCCACCTGACCGCCGGCGGACCGCCACCCCTCACAGGGCCGCGCGAGAATGCCCTAGACGTTGAAGCGGAAGAGGAGTACGTCGCCGTCGCGAACGACGTACTCCTTCCCCTCGGACCGGACCAGGCCGGCTTCGCGCGCACCCTTCCACCCGTCGAGACGCACGAAGGCCTCCCAATCCACCGTCTCGGCCCGGATGAACCCCTGCTCGAAGTCGGAGTGGATCACCCCGGCCGCCGCTGGCGCCCGGTCGCCCCGATGGATGGTCCAGGCCCGGACCTCTTTGTCCCCGGCGGTGAAGTAGCTCTGCAGTCCGAGGAGGTGGTAGGCCGCGTGGGCCAGCCGGTCGAGCCCGGACTCCGCGAGCCCCAGGGACTCGAGGAACGCCGTCCGGTCCTCGACCGGGAGCTCGGCGAGCTCGGCTTCCACCTGGGCGGAGAAGGTGACGACCTCCGCCGTTTCGGTGTCTTTCGCCAGCGCTTCCCGTAGCCGGTCGACGAGCGGGCCGCCCTCGACCACATCGGCCTCGGCGACGTTGGCCGCATACAGGACCGATTTGGCGGTCAGGAGATTGAAGGAGCGATAGGCGGGGAGCTCCTCCGGGGTCGGCTGGACGTCGCGGGCGGGCCGTCCTCTCCCCAGGGCCTCCATCAGCCGCTCGAGGAGTGCCGCGTCGCGCTTGGCCTGGGCGTCGCCCGACCGGGCGGTGCGGGTAACCTTGTCCAACCGGCGCTCGACCGCCGTCAAGTCCGCCAGGCCCAGCTCGAGGTTGATGACCTCCCGGTCGCGCACCGGGTCCACCGACCCCATGACGTGCTGGATGTTGGCATCCTCGAAGCAGCGGACGACGTGGACGATCGCGTCGACCTCCCTCACGTTGGCCAGGAACTGATTGCCGAGCCCTTCGCCCTCACTGGCCCCCTTCACCAGCCCGGCGATGTCGAGGAACTCGACGGTCGCGGGGACGATGCGCTCGGGGTGGGCCACCGCTGCGAGCCGCTCTAGGCGGGGATCGGGGACGTTGACGACCCCGGTGTTGGGCTCGATGGTCGCGAACGGATAGTTCGCGACCAGCGCACCCGCCGAGGTCAGGGCGTTGAAGAGGGTGGACTTCCCGACGTTGGGGAGTCCAACGATACCGAGGCGGAGCATCGGAGAGGGCTCGCGGCGGCCGCCCTACCTTGCCATCGCCGCGAACCACGGCGCCAGCACCAGGGACACCACCGACATCAACTTGATCAGGATATTCATCGCCGGCCCAGAGGTGTCCTTGAACGGATCGCCTACGGTATCGCCCACGACCGCCGCCATGTGGGGACCGGAACCCTTCCCCCCGTGGGCTCCGCCCTCGATGTACTTCTTGGCGTTGTCCCAGGCACCGCCTGCGTTGGCCATGAACAGGGCTGTCAGGACCCCGACGAGGGTCGCGCCGGCCAGCAGGCCGCCCAGTGCTTCGACTCCAAGGAACCGGCCCACGACGACGGGAACGATCACCGCGGTGAGGCCGGGGAGGATCATCTCCCGGAGCGCCCCCCGAGTGGCGATGTCCACGCACCGGGCGCTGTCCGGCTTGGCGGTGCCCTCCATGAGGCCAGCGATATCGCGGAATTGGCGCCGGACCTCCTCGACCATATCACCCGCGGCCTTGCCCACCGCGGTCATCGTCATGGCGCCGATCAGGAAGGGGAGGGAGCCGCCGATGAACATGCCGATGACCACCATCGGGTTCACGATGTCGAGCACCAGGACGTGGTCCGGGGGGCTCACCGCGGTCGCGAAGGCCGAGAAGAGGGCTAGCGCCGTCAGCGCGGCCGACCCGATGGCAAAGCCCTTCCCGATGGCGGCCGTGGTGTTGCCGAGGGCGTCGAGGCCGTCAGTGATCTTGCGGACCTCCGGTCCCAGGCCGCTCATCTCGGAAATGCCCCCGGCGTTGTCCGCCACCGGGCCGTAGGCATCGACCGACATCGTCACGCCGACGGTGGCGAGCATCCCCACGGCCGCGATGGCGATGCCATAGAGCCCACTGGCGGAGAACGACACGTAGATCGCCAGCGCAATCAGGAGGAGCGGTACGAACGACGAACGGAGGCCCACCGCCAGGCCGGCGATGATGTTAGTGGCCGGCCCGGTCTCCGAGGCCTTGGCGATGTCCCGAATCGGCTTCCCGGCCGTGTAATACTCCGTCACCAATCCGATCATGATGCCCGCCACGGTCCCGGAGACGACCGCCCAGAAGGGCCCCATCACCGGGCGCCCCACCATCCCGATTGGGAAGGTGGACACGAGCCACCACGCCGCGGCGATGAAGAGCCCGGCGGCGATGAAGGTGGTCCACCGGAGGGCACCCTCGGGACGCCCTTTCTCGAGGATCTTCATCGAGGCGATCCCGATGAGGGAAGCAGCGAGGCCGGCGAGGATCATCCCCAGCGGGAGGATGATGGCGTTGGGGCGAAACTCTACGGGGATCTGCGGGCTGGCGCTCGCCAGGGCCAGCGTGGCGATCACCGCCCCAACGTAGCTCTCGAAGATGTCGGCACCCATCCCGGCCACGTCGCCGACATTGTCGCCAACGTTGTCAGCGATGGTCGCCGGGTTCCGAGGGTCGTCCTCGGGGATGCCCGCCTCGACCTTCCCCACGAGGTCGGCCCCGACGTCCGCGGCCTTGGTGTAGATCCCGCCGCCCACGCGGGCAAAGAGGGCGATCGACGAGGCCCCCATGGCAAAGCCGGAGATGGTCTCGGCGTAGTCGGTAAAGAAGGCGGGGTGTACGGCCCCTTTGAGGAGCAGCATGCTGATCGCCCCGATCCCCAGAAGCCCGAGCGACGCGACGGCGAGGCCCATCACGGCCCCGCCGTTGAAGGCGATGCGGAGCGCCTTGGCCTGTCCGCTGCTCCGGGCAGCCTCGCTGGTGCGCACGTTGGCGATCGTGGCCGCGCGCATCCCGATGAAGCCCGCGGCGATCGAACACAGGCCGCCGACGACGTAGGCGAGCGCCGTGGTGGACCCCACTGTGATGCCGAGGAGGACTGCGACGATGATAAGGAAGGGGAACAGGACCATGTACTCGCGCCGGAGGAAGGCCATGGCGCCCGTGCGAATGGCCAGCGCCAGGTCCCGCATGACGTCCGAGCCCTCGGGCTGACGGGCGAGGTATTGGTAGATAAGCAAGGCGATGACCAGGCCGAGCACCCCGGCCACGGCGGCCACCTGCGCCAGTTGCACGAGCTCCGTCACGTCTCCTCCGTCGGTCGTCGATTGTAGCGCGTCATGGCCCGCTCAATGCCCTCTGCGAGCCAACAGTCCGCCGCCTCGATGAGCGGCTCCCATAGCGTGTCCAACACCGCGTCGTCCTCGGGCCCAAAGGGTGCCAGGACAAAATCCGACAGGCCGTCCATCCCCGGTGGGACGGGGCCAACCCCGATGCGCAGCCGGGCGTAGTCCTGCCGCTGGAGCGCCCCTTCGATGCTCTTCAGACCATTGTGGCCGCCGGCGCTTCCGGCGCCGCGTAGGCGGAACCGTCCCAGCGGGAGGGCAGCGTCGTCGACGACGATCAGGAGATCGCGGCTGATGTCGAACTCGGGATCATGCCGCAGGGCCGAGACGACGGCCCCACTGCGGTTCATGTAGGTAAGCGGCTTGAGCAACAGGACGGCCTGGTCGTGCCGCCGCCCCTCGGCCTGCCGTTGTCGGCCGCGACGCAGGAACGGGCCGAACTCCCAGGTCTCGGCCATGCGATCCACCGCGCGGAAGCCCACGTTGTGCCGGGTCCCTTCGTATTCGGGCCCGGGATTGCCGAGGCCAACGATGACCCGCAGGGCTCAGCTCGTCGTTTCTTCGGTCTCGTCCTCGGCCTTGACCTTCCGAATGAGCTCCGGCTCGGTGACCTCCTCCTCCGCCACCTCCTCCTCCGGCGTGACCTCCGCGGTACGAGGAGCTACGACGGAGCAGACCGGGACGTCGGGGTCGGTCAGGATCTCGGCGTTGGGGATTTGGATGTCGCGGACGAAGATCGACTGGCCGATGCCGAGGTTGGTCACGTCCACCGCCACCCGCTCAGGGATGTCGCTGGGAAGCACTCGGATCTCGAGGGTCCGCGTGGCGTGGTCGAGGACCCCGCCGAAGTTGCGGACCCCGTCCGGGATGCCTTCGAACTGGATGGCCACATCGACCTCGATCTGCTCGCCGGCATGCACCTCATAGAGGTCCACATGGAGGATCGATTCCGGCCGGATGGGATGACGCTGGACCTCGCGAACGAGGGCCTTGACCGGCTCCCGCCCATCCACCTGCACGTCGATGATCGTGCTCCCGTGGATGGTGGTCATCGCCTTGTGCAAGGTGACCGATTCCAACATCAGGGACTCGGGCTCCCGCCCCCGGCCGTAGATGACCGCCGGGATCTGCCCGGCCCGGCGGAGCGTGCGTGCGGCGCCCTTCCCGGTGTCCTGCCGTGTTGCGGCCGTCAATGTAACCGTCGTTGCCATCGTCGTGTCCTTCGGGTTATTCGAAGAGCGAGCTGACCGATTGGTCGCTGTGGGTATAGCCGATCGCCTTGGCCAAGAGCGGGGCGACCGAGAGGATCTTCAGCTTGTCGAAGCGCCGCCCCGGGGGCACCGCGATGCTGTTCGTCACCGCGACCTCCGTCACCGGCGCGGCCTTGAGCCGATCCACGGCCGGCCCGGACAGGAGCGCGTGCGTGGCGCAGCAATAGATCTCATGCGCGCCCAACCGCTTGAGCGCGTGGACTGCCTCCGCCATCGTGCCGCCCGTATCGATCATGTCGTCCGGGATGAGGCAATCGCGCCCCTGGACCTCCCCGACTACGTTGACCACTTCGGCGACGTTGGCCGAGGGACGGCGCTTGTCGATGACGGCCAGAGTGCCATTCAGGCGCTTGGCAAACCCGCGCGCCATCTTGGCTGCGCCCACATCGGACGCCACCACCACCAGGTCCCGGAGCCGCTTCTGCCGGTAGTGGCTCGTGAACACCGGGGCGGCGTAGAGGTGATCCACCGGCAGGTCGAAGAATCCCTGGAGCTGGTGCTGGTGAAAGTCCATCGCCAACACCCGATCCGCCCCCGCGGTGGAGATCATGTTGGCCATCAACTTGGCGCTGATCGCCACCCGCGGTTGGTCCTTCCGATCCTGCCGTGCGTACCCGAAGTACGGAATCACCGCCGTGACCCGGGCCGCGCTCGCCCGCCGTGCCGCGTCGATGAGCAACAACAGCTCGACAAGGTTCTCCGCTGGCGGGTTGGTCGGCTGGATGATGAAGACGTCCCGCCCCCGCACATTCTCGTCGATCTTGACGAAGATCTCGCCATCCGCAAAACGCCGCAGCGTCACCTGGCACAACGGCTGTCCCAGGTGCTGCGCCAGCTCTTCGGCGAGCGGTCGATTGGCCGAGCCAGACAACAGGAGAATCTGGCTGCCGGTCAGGGAAATCTCCGCCATGAGTACAGCCCTAAAAGCTAGCGGGGTAGGGGCCAGGGAGCAACCGCGTGCGGGATTGCCCCGCGTGGATTCGAACCACGATAACCAGATCCAAAATCTGGGGTCTTGCCATTAGACGACGGGGCAGCGTGGGGAACGTAGTCCGCCCATTCGCATGGCGAAAGGGGCCGAACCCAGGGGTGTCCAGCCGGCTATCCCCCCCCAGCCCGCACGGCCAGCACCTCCCCGTGCTTCTTTCCCAGCATCAGGCGCGCGGCGTCCCGGTCGCTGTCCGACCGGTAGATCGCCACGAGGGCCGAGCCCGACCCGCTCAGGCGGCAGAGGAGGGGTCGGGTTGCCGCCAGGGCTTCGTACGCCGCTCGGAGGTCGGGATGGCGCGCAAACACGGGAGATTCGAAGTCGTTGCCTCCCAAACGGGCGATGTCGCCCCAATTGGATACGGTATCCGGGGTCATCGCCACGGCTCCCCGGCGGCCGGCCGTGGCCCGCGCCTCATCGACCCAGGTGTAGGCCTGCGGAGTCGACACCCGTGTCCGGGGAACGACCACTAGCCCAGGGGCCACCGAGAGCGGTGGCAGCCGAAGGAGGCGCTCCCCATGCCCCCAGCCGAGCGCGAGTGGGGCTCCGCTGGCAAAGAACGGGACGTCGCTCCCGAGGCGGGCGGCGAATTGGAGGAGTTCATGCTGGGGGACGGCTCGGTTGGCGAGTTCGTTGACCGCCCAAAGCGCGGCGGCGGCATCGCTCGAGCCGCCACCCAGTCCCGCGCGGACGGGGATCCGCTTTTGGAGGCGAAGGGCGACGCCGAAGCTGTGTCCGGTAGCCTGGAGGACCATGGCAGCAGCCCGGACGGCCAAGTTCTCTTCGACCGGACCGAGGTCGGGGCCATCGACCTCGAGGGTGACTCCCGGCGCCTTCTCGCGACGCGCCTCCACCTGGTCGCACAGATCCACGCGGCAGAACAGTGTCTCGATCCCGTGATAGCCGTCCTCCTCCCGTGCCAGCACCCGGAGGAAGAGGTTGACCTTGGCGTAGGCGGCCACGCGGACGGAGGACGCCCCCGCGGTCATGCCTGACGGAGGGTGCGGAAGCCGAGGCCGGTCGCGGCGACCGACCAGAGTCCCAGAACTGTGATCGGAATGAAGGTGGCCACGTGATAGGTCACGGCGTACGCCAGGGCCACCGTGGGATCGACCCCGTAGAGCGAGAGCACCTGGGTGATGAGGAACTCGAAGACGCCGACATAGCCCGGGGCCGAAGGGGCGGCAATCCCGATGGCGAGGATGCCCTGGACGAGGAAGGCGCCCATCACATCCACCGGGATGGCAAACGCCTTGAACGCGACGTAGAAGCTCAAGCCGTTGATCACCCACAGAGCGACGGACCATAGGACCACGCCCACGAGCCGTCGCGGCGACTTGAGGACCGCCAGGCCGTCGCGCACCCCGTGGACGAGCCTCAGCACGCGCGCCGCCCAGCGCCGCGAGGGTACCAGGGTGTCCACCAGGCGCTCGGCGGCCTGGGGGAAGGCCACGATCGCCCCCGCGAGGAGAAGGCCGATGGCACTCACCACCCCGGCGCCGACCGCGGTGCGGGCCACGGAGACCCCGCCGATGGTGAGCGAGTTCGGAATGCCCGGCGAGAAGAACGCCAGGGTGAGGAGGAGGAGAAGAGCGAGCCCATCGAACAGCCGTTCGGCAACAATAGAGGAAAGCGAGGCGGCGAACCCCACCCCGGAAAGCCGACTCACCGAGAAGACGCGAACGAACTCTCCCGCCCGGAAGGGGAGGATGTTGTTGGCCATGAACCCCATCGCGATCGGGTGCCACATCTGACTCACGGTGAGGTTGGAGCCGTCGGGGTGGCGGAGCAGCAGACGCCACCGGAAGATCCGCAAAGGGAACAGGCTCGTCGCCAGCGCCACCGCCACGAGTATTGGGAACAGCTCTGCTTGTTTGAGGCTGACCCAAAACGCATCCGCGTCCTTGGATACTCGGAGGACGGCCCAGACCAGGAACGCCGCGGAGATTCCGATGGCCAAGAGGGTGCGCCAGACGGGAGGACGCGGTGGCCGAGCGGCCACGGCCAAATCGGGGGCCTGGGGGGCTTCGGAGCGCTTCTCGGAAGCTGTCATGCGGGATCCGTCACCGGGCGAGCGGGAGGAGGTCGATGAGTTCCTCGAGCAGGGGGCGGACGTCCGCTAGATCGGCCTCGCCCGTGAGTTTCCCGGAGAGTATGGACCGAACCTCGATGGCACGGTCCCAGGCCGCCTCTCCCCGGTAGAGGAGTGCCTCGATCGGCACGATGCCCGTATCCGCCACCGAGACCGCTCCTTCATGCGGCGGCGGCGGCGCTGCCGCCGAGCCCACGAGCGCCTCGATCGACGGAGGAGCTGGCGGAGATTCCCGTCGGAGGCGTGCGTACGAACGGAGGCCTCCGGCGAGTCCCACGCCAAATGGCACGTCCTCCGCCGGAGACGGAGGGAAGGGATCGGCGGGCTCCTCATTCGCTGATGAGGGGGGAGTCGGTTCCGGCGTGGGCGTGGGAGCGAGGTCGGCAATGGGGATGATCCCCTCCGCCAGATCGTCCTCCAGCTCCATCACCTCGTCCTTTACGAACGCGCCCAAGGGTTCGGCGACGGCTGCGGGGGGGGGCGCTGGTGCGGTGGGAGTCGATGAAGGTGCGGCCGGCTCCGCGAGGCCCTCCGTCACCGCCCCGAGTCTGGCCGCCGTACTCGCCACGTCGCCAGCGCTGGGGCCTTGGCCGAAGATGGTGCCGGCTTGCTGGAGAATGGTGGCGAACCGCCCGGTCTTGTCCTCATCGATGCCGTCCGTGAGGAGCCGCTTGGCTTCGGCGAGGATGGAGGCGACGGGCGCCGCCAGGGCGGGGCCGAGACGTTGCCCCATCGCCCGGAGGGCCTCCATCAGGCTGTAGAGACGGAGCCGCCGCTCACTCGCAGAACCGGCGCGCTGGAGCCCGTGGGACAACTCGGCGAGGTGCTCGCCATGGCTGACCATTTCGACCGACGCCACGTCGGCCTCGGGCAGCCGGAACGTCTCTCCGCGCGATACGATGGGCGCCTCACCTCGGGGGGCGAGCGACTCGACCTCCACGACGTCCGTTTCCAAGGCAAACGTCTCGATGATCCCGTCAGTGAAGTAGACCGCCTCCTCGGAGTCCGGAGTCGGCACCCCCCGGTCGGCCACATCGCGGGAGAGTCGGGTCATCGCCGCGGCGCCCCGAGCAAAGACGTCGGACACCCCGGGCGGGGCACTGTGGGACCGGGTGAGGTCGCCTGCCGCCAATTCGAGCGCGTCGAGGACATCCGGGAGGGGGGACAGTTCGGCCAGCTCGGCCAGGCCACGCAGGGACTGCATCCGGCGCACCACGTTGTGGACCGGGTCCATGTTGGCCCGGTCGTGTCGAAGGGCGCGGGCGGCGCGCTCCAGGGCGCTGGCAATTAACGCCCCTTCTCGGGCGACGAATGCGCGAACGCCGGTGTTCAGATCCTGGCCGGTCTCTCCCGCGCGGCGATGGGGCGGGGGCGCCGGTTGGCCGGCCAGCCGCCCGAGGTTGCGAGCGATCCGTTCCGCTTCGGCGGTGTCGCCGCTCGACCACTGCGGTGCATGTCGAAGGAGGCTCTTGAGTTGCTCCACCGCCTGAGCGCCGGACTCCCGCACGTCCGCGCTCCAGCTGAGGGTCCCGTCCCGATAGGCGCGAGCCACGGCTTCGAGGCCTCCGGCCGCGCCGGCAAAATCTGGTTGGCTGGCCATAAGGGCTGACCCGCGGAGGGCCCGCGCGTAGCGCACCAGCTCGTCGGGCTTGGGTCCATCGGTCTTGGCCACCAGGGTCGCCAGCCGCTCGAGATACTCCCCCGCCTCCAAGACGAAGAACTCGGCAGGCTTGAGGGAACCGGACATTGGAGACCTCGCGCGTCACAGTGGGAAGCGGCACCGCCGGGCGTCCCCGAGAAGATAACCAGGCCCGGGAAGGTGCCTAGTCGACGCCGGGTGCCGGGACGAGCCGCCGCATTTCCGCCACGGCCTCCTCCATTCCGACGAAGACCGCCCGGCTCACGATCGTGTGCCCGATATTGAGCTCCTCGATCTCCGGAATCGCCGCGACGGGCCCGACATTGGCGCGGGTGAGCCCGTGGCCCGCGTGGACCGCGAGCCCCGCCGCCCGGGAGTGGCGTGCGGCGTCCCGAATCTCGGCCAAGGCCCGATCGCTTGCCTGCCAGGTGTTGGCATAGCGCCCCGTATGGAGCTCGACGGCGGGGAGGCCGAGGGCGGCCGCGGCGTCGACGACCGCAGGATCGGGATCAATGAATGCGCTCACCCGGATCCCGGCATCGCGGAGTCGCGTGATGGTATCCCGGAGCCGGCCGCCGTCGTGCACGAGGTCGAGGCCACCTTCGGTGGTGACCTCCGCGCGGCGCTCGGGGACGAGGGTGGCCTGGTAGGGCCGGACGCGGCAGGCGAGCGCGACGATGTCGGGACTCTTGGCCAGCTCCAAGTTGAGGACGGTCTCGATCCGTTGGGCGATGGCCAGCACGTCGCGGTCCTGAATGTGGCGCCGGTCTTCGCGGAGATGGACGGTGATGCCGTCGGCGCCGCCGCGTTCCGCGGCGGCGGCCGCGGCCGCGGGATCCGGCTCGTCCGTCTTGCGTGCTTCGCGGATGGTGGCCACGTGGTCGACGTTGATGTAGAGGCGTGTCCCGGTCATTGCTCGCCCTGTCGGAGGGGTATTACCTTCGGTAACCGACACCTTCCTTCGTTGGGGGACTCGTGGCTCGAACGTGGTTGCTCGGAATTGTCGCCGTGGCCGCTTGCGGCGGGCATCGTGTCGAGGTGGCCCCCAGCCCGAGTCCGGAGGCCGCTATCGACGCATTCATGGCCGCCGTGGCCGAGAAGAACGTGGCCCGGATGGCGCAGTTCTGGGGAAACGCCAACGGCTCGGCGGCCGAGACGGGGCAGCCGCCCGACTACTCGAAGCGCATGGACATCATGCTCGCGTATCTGCAGGGGACCAGCTACAAGATCGTGGGCGGGGCCGCTTCCTCGCAGGCCGGGTCTCGCGCCAACGGGCTCGATACGTTGCGAGTGGAAGTCAGCCGGCCGCAGTGTAGCGCTCAACTCCCCTTTGCCCTGGTGCGGACCCGGACACAACGCTGGGTCATCCAGTCGTTCGACCTCGCCGTGGTCGGGGGCCTGAGTCGCCCCTGCGCCGGCAAGACCCCATAGACCAGCGGGAACCTCGGCGCCCTCCCAACCGTTCATCATTCGGTGAGCTCGAGGAGGATCCCGGACGTCGCTTTCGGGTGAAGGAACGCGATGCGATGCCCACCGACGCCGCGACGGGGTTCGGTGTCGACGAGGTGGTAACCGTGGGCCTGACAGCGCCGGAGCGCCTCGTCCAGGTCGGGAACCCGAAGGCAGATGTGGTGGATCCCCGGCCCGCGCTTGGCCAGGAACCGGGCAATCGGGCCGGCCTCCGTTTCCGGGGTCAGGAGTTCGATCTCGGTCTCGCCGAACGGCAGGGAGGCGATGCGGGCGCCGTCCGCATGCTCGATGGCCCGGGGCGCGAGTCCCAAGACCTCGCGGTAAAACCCGAGGGCGGCCTCGAGGTCAGTGACGGCGACGCCGATGTGGGCAATACGAGGGGTGTCGGTCACGAGCCAAGCTCCCGGTCGACGATGACAAACCCAAGCCAGGGACCGGCCCCAGGGCCCGGCCCAGGGAGATGATAACGATGAGCACGGCCAACAGTGAAATCCTCCATGTCACCGATGACTCGTTTGCGGCCGAGGTCCAGGGCGCCTCTGGGCTCGTCTTGGTCGACTTCTGGGCCACCTGGTGCGGCCCGTGCCAGATCGTCGCCCCGATGCTGGAGCAATTGGCGGACGAATATGCCGGCCAGGTCAAGGTGACTAAATTGGATGTCGACGCCAATCAGCGGACCTCGATGACGTTCAATGTGCGGTCCATCCCCAGCATCCTCTTCTTCAAGGATGGGAAGCACGTGGACACCGTCGTGGGAGCGGTCCCCAAGGCCGCCATCGAGACGAAGATCAAGCAGCACCTCAACTGACCGAGGACCGGGCCGCTTCTCCCGGCGGCCCGGAGTCCTCCCCACCGGACGAGCCTCCCCCATGTCCGGCACGCTCTACGTCATCGCCACTCCGCTGGGCAACCTTTCCGATCTATCGGAGCGCGCCGTACGGACCCTGCAGGCGGTCGACCTCGTTGCCGCCGAGGACACCCGGCGGGCGCGAAAGCTCCTCAGCCACCTCGGCACCACCGCCTCGCTCGTGAGCCTCCACGCCCACGCGCCCGACTCGCACATCGCGACCGTCGTCGCCGCCCTCGCGGGTGGTAGAGATGTGGGGTTCGTGACGGACGCCGGGACACCGGGCGTGAGCGACCCTGGGGTTACCCTGGTGCGGGCGGCGCGTAGCGCTGGAGCGGCGATCGTCCCGATTCCCGGTCCGTCCGCCGTCGTCACTGCCCTGTCGGCGGCCGGACTCCCGGCCGATCGCTATCAGTTCCTCGGCTTTCTGCCGCGTAAGGGACCCGATCGGCAGCGGCTGCTGCGGGTAGCAGCCGAGACCCCCTGGACTACGGTGATCTATGAGAGTCCGGCTCGGCTCGCCGGCCTCCTGATCGAACTCACGGCGGTGCTCGGGGACGACCGGGAGGTCGTCGTGGCCAGGGAACTGACCAAGTTGCACGAGGAGATCCGCGTCGGATCCGCGTCGGAGCTAGCGAGCCACTATGGCGAGTCCGGGGTCAAGGGGGAGGTCACCGTCCTGATCGCGCCCGGTGTGCCGGCAATCACCCGAGAGCCGGAGGAGGCGGTCGCTGCCGAGGGCGCGAGGCTTCTCCGTGAGGGGTTGTCACGCAAGGACGTGATCCGCCGGTTGACGGAATCCACGGGCTGGCCCCGTAATGACGTGTATCGCTTGGTGACGAGGCTGACCGACTGATGCTGCGGACCCTGGTGGTAGGCGCCCTGCTGGCGATCGTCCCCTGGACCGGGGCACGCCCGCTCGGGCCGACGATGACGATCGGACGCCTCCACTACGACGGAGGGGGCGACTGGTACGCCAACCCGTCCAGCCTTCCCAACCTCCTACGGGCCATCCGGGAGCGAACCGCCCTCCGGGTGGCTGAGCGGGAGCGGGTCGTGACTCTGACCGACGCGGAGCTGTGGACCACGCCTTACATCTATATGACGGGCCACGGGAACGTCCACTTCAGTGACGCGGAACTGGCGGTGCTCCGGCGCTACCTGGAGCAGGGGGGGGTCCTTCATGCCGACGACAACTACGGGATGGACGAGTCGATCCGGCGGGAGCTGGGCCGGCTGTTCCCCGGGCAGCCACTGGTCGAGGTGCCTCTCGATCACCCGATCTATCATCTGATCTATGACTTCCCCATGGGCATACCCAAGATCCACGAACACGACGGAAAGCCGGCGCAGGGCCTTGGCCTGTTCCTGGACGGCCGACTCGTCGTGTATTACAGCTACGAGAGCGACCTCGGCGACGGATGGGAGGACCCGGAGGTCCACCACGATCCGCCCGAGAAACGGGAGTCGGCGATCCGAATGGGGGTCAATCTGTTTGCGTACGCGGTAGGGTACGGCGGATGACACAGGGCGCTACCCAAGCGACCCTGAGAGCCTTGGCGGGGCCCCTCCGAGGATGGCGCCGGGCCGTCTGGGGAATGGCCGTGCTGGCCACCCTTGGCTGGGTCTTGGGAACCGCTGCATGGATGGCCCGCGCGGGACTGGCCACGCAGCCCTACTGGAGCCTCCTTGCATGGGCGGTCGCCGCGTTGGCGATCGGAGGGTTGGCGGTGTTGGGGTGGCGCCGGCGGACCAGTCTCTCGGAGGCCGCCCTGGCCCGGCGATTGGAGGCCGGACCGCCCTGGCGAATTGGGGCCATCTCCGGACTCCTGGCCCCCGCCGCCGCGGGGACGAGCGCGTCGCTGCACGCCCTGGCGGACAAGCAAGAAGCGGATGTCCTGGCCCGCTCAGGCGCAGACGCCCTCGCCCCGCTGCTCTCACGTCTTCGCCGTCAGGCGGCGGCGGGCGGCCTCGTGCTGTGCGGCGGCCTCCTCCTCCTCGCCGCGGCCGGCCCGATCCGTGGAGTCGCCTCGGCGCTGTGGCACCCGGCCGCGGCATGGGAGGCGACGGTCGCTCCTCTTCGGGTGGGGGTGTCCGCGTCAAGCGTGAACCGCGGAGACTCGGTGGACGTTCTGATCTCCGCCCGCGGTCGACATGCCGTCACGCTCTGGACCCGGGCTCCAGGCGAGGCGTGGCGCCCCATGGAGGTGGCGGTCGATTCGGTCGGAGCGACCGCGGTCAACAGCGGTCCGCTGACGAGCGACCTGTTTGCCCGGATTACCTCCGGCCGACGGATATCGGACACAGTCGCGGTGAAGGTGCGGCTCCCGGCGTTTCTGGGCAGCGTGGAGCTCGTTGCCCAGTACCCCAGCTACCTCGGTTTGGAAGACGAACCACTCCCCGTCGGTGGCGATACCCTCCTCCTCCCGGCCGGTACCGTGGTGGCGGTGCGTGGCGAGGCGACGGCGGAACTTGTCGCCGCCTCGTGGTTCGTCTCCGGGGCGTCCACTGGGATGGAGGTGGCCGGAACCCGGTTCCATGGTCGGCTCCTCCCCTCGGCTTCTGGTGACTATCGGCTCCACCTCACGACGGCCTCCGGTGCTCCGTTGGCCGGCGACAGCGTGGTGGTCCCGATCCGGGTCATCCCCGACGCGGCGCCGACCGTGGAGATCCCCGTCCCTGGCATGGACACCATCGCCCCGTTGAGCCTTCGCTTCCCGCTGGTGATCGACGTTCGGGACGATTACGGCCTTGCCCGGGCGACCCTCATGGCACGGCGGATCAATCGGCTCGGCCTGGAGGACACCCTCCCGTCCGCTCCCCTCGGATTGCCCGAGGGTCGAACGGACCGGGCGATCGTGAGCCATGAGTTTGACCTGAACGGGATGGGGCTCCTCCCGGGTGACACGGTGCGCTACCTGGTGGAGGCGGTCGACAATTCGCCGCGCGGGCAACGCGCCCGTTCACGCGAGTACGTAGTGCGCCTGCCGACCATGAGCGAGGTGCGCGCTGCCGCGCGTGAGGCCTCGGAGGCCGTGGCGGGGAGGCTCGATTCGCTCTCCGAGTCGAGCAAAGACCTGGAAAGGGAAACGGAAGACCTCTCTCGGGAACGGACTCGGAAGGACAACACGACGAGTGGCACCCGGGAGCAGGCACTCTCCTTTGAGAACGCCAAGCGGGCCGAAGCGGCGGCCAACGAGCAGGAGGAGCTGATCGCCCAAGCCGAACAGCTCCGGGACGCCATGCAGTCGTTGGAGCAGCTGACGAACGAAGCGGGGATCAACGACCCGGCCTGGCAGCATGATCTCGAGGAGATTCGGAAGCAGCTGGATCGGGCCCTGTCGCCCGAGCTCAAGGCGCGCTTGGACGAGCTGCGTCGCGCGCTCCAGGATCTGGATGCGGACCGGACCCGAGAGGCGCTGGAGCGGCTGGCCGAGGCGCAACGCGAGCTGCGGGAAGCCCTGGAGCGGAGCAAGGAGTTGTTCCGCCGGGCGGCACTGGAGGGCGACCTGGCCAACCTCCAGGACGAGGCGGAGGAGCTGACACAGGAGCAGAAGGGCTGGAACGAGTCCGCCCCGGTGGCCGATTCCGCGGCGGCGGCAGCGTTGGAAAAGGCGATGGCTCAACGAGCCGACTCCCTTGCAGCGGCGCTCGATCGCCTAGGTGAGGATCTCGCCGGCGAGCGGGAGGCGGCGGCGATGGAGGAGTTGGCGCAGCAAGCGCGTGCAGCGGCGGAGCGCATGAAGGCCGCACAGTCCTCCATGCAGCAGGGCAATCGTGGCCAGGCGCAACAACAGGGTCGCCAGGCCCTCCAGCAAATGCAGCCACTCAGCCAGGGGCTCGACCAGGCCCGGAATGCGATGCAGGAGCGGTGGCGGCAGGAGGTCGTCCAAGCCCTGGATCAGGCGTTGGCGGAGACGAGCCGGCTCGTGGATCGGCAGTTGGCGGTCGAACAGCGGGCCCGCCAGGGAGGGTCGGCGAGCGAGCAGCGGGGGGAGCAGGGCGCCGTCCAGGAGGGGGTGGAACGCCTAGTCCAACGGATGCAGGACTTGTCGGGGAGGAACGCACTGGTCTCGCCGCAAATCGCTGGGGCGCTCGTCCAGGCGGAGCGCGCCATGTCGGAGTCGCGGGAGGCGCTCTCCAGCGCCGTCCCCAACCAGCGGGAGGCCGCTGACCGCGCGGGCGAAGCCGCCGACATCCTCAACAGCGCCGCCTATCAGATGCTGCGATCGCGTGGTGATGTGTCGGGGGCTGGATCCGGATCAGGCTTGGCGGAGGCCCTCGAACAGATGAGCCAGATGGCCCAGCAGCAGGGGCAACTGAGCCAGCAGTCCGGCTCCCTCCTTCCGATGATGGGGCAGAGCGGCGTGCGCCAGGAGCTCCGGCGTTTGAGCGAGGACCAACGCCGCCTGGCCGAGGAGCTCGAACGACTCCAGGCCCAGGGGAACCTCCCGCCGGCCGGGCCTCTGGCCCAGGAGGCGCGGGAGCTGTCCCGGCGGCTGGAGGCTGGCCGGCTCGATCGGGAAACCGTGCGGCGCCAGGAGCAGCTGTTCCGGCGGATGCTCGATGCCGGGCGGACGCTGCAGGGGCAAGAGAAGGACGAGAAAAAGGAGCGGAAGAGCGAAGCCCCAAAGACCGATGAGGTGCGCCTGCCGCCGGCCCTCCGGGCTCGGATTCTCGACGATCGGGATCGGCCACGCCTCCCAACCTGGGACGAACTGCAGCAGTTCACGCCGGAGGAGCGCCGGCTCGTGGTCGACTACTTCCGGCGTCTGTCGCAACGGACGGCGCCGTGAACGCCCGGTCGGCACAGCGATGGAGCGCGGCGCTTGCCGTCTGGTGCGCGACGCTGAGCCTCCCCGGGACTCTGGGGGCGCAGGCGACCGTGGCACGCGCCTTCGACCTCGAACGCCGAGGCGACTATGCCGCCGCGGCGGAGGCCTATCAAAAGGTCCTGGCCGCCGACCCCGCCGATGTCACCGCCCTGCTCGGGTTCGAGCGGGCGCTCCTCCCGTTGGATCGCGTCGGCGAGGTGCTCCCCTTTGTTCGGGCCACCCTGAAGGTCGATTCGACGACCGGCGCCGTGTACGGCATCGGCCTTCGGGCGTTCGCCGCCCTGGGCATGTGGGACAGCGTCGCCGCCCTGGCGGGGCGGTGGTCCGACCGACTCCCGGATGATGAGACGCCGTTCCGGGAATGGGGACGGGCGGCACTCCGGGTCAACGACCGCGATGCCGCCCGCACTGCCTACGAGACTGGGCGGCGGCACCTGGCTTCGCCCAGCGCCCTGGCGGGAGAGCTGGCCGTGCTTGCGATCATGGAACGGGACTTCGTGACCGCGGCGAGGGAATGGGTGCTGGCCGCCTCCGACCTCCCCGGCTATCGGGTCTCCGCGTTGAACTCGCTCGGTCAGGTGCCCTCGGCCGACCGGAAGGGCGTACTGGCCCAATTGCAGCGGGACACCCTGCCCCTGGCGCGGCAGCTTGCCGCGCAGCTCCAGGCGCGCTGGGGCGATCCGGTCGGCGGGTTCGAGCGCTTCCTCCCCACGGTGCCGGACGACCCGGCACGGGGGAACGAGGCGCTTCGTCAGTTTCTGGATCAACTTCGGGGACAACGGAGCACCAAGGCGCGGCGGGCTGAGGGGATGGTGTATGAAGCGCTGGCGGCACGATCGGGCGGCGCCCAAGCGGCACGCATGCGACTGGAGGCGGCCCAGGCCTACGCCGAAGGGAACGACCAGGCGGCCGCCCGGCGAATGCTCGCCCAACTGGCCTCCGACCGCTCCGCTCCGACGGAGCTGGTCGCGGGCGCGACGTCCACACTGATCGGCGTCCTCGTGGACGAGGGTGCCGTGGCGGAGGCGGAGCAACGGCTCGAGGAAGTTGGGGCTGCGCTCGGTGGCGAGGCGTACCTGGAGCTCCGGCGAAAGATCGCGCGCGGTTGGCTCAAGCGTGGCCGGCTCGACGATGCGGAACGCCTGCTCACGGCCGACAGCAGCGTCGCCGGTCTTGCCGCCCGCGGCTACGTGCGGCTCTATCGCGGGGACCTCACCGGGGCGGTCGAAGACTTCACGGCGGCGGGCCCGTTTGCCGGGACCCGGGACGAGGCGGCGGCGCGGACGTCCCTCCTGGCCCTCCTCCAGCCGATCGAAGGAGACACCCTCCCGCGTCTGGGAGAAGGACTCCTCGCGTTGGAGTTGGGGGACACCACCAAGGCGCTCGCGGTGCTGCAGGAGGTGGCCTCGGAGCTTCCCCCGGCCAAGGGCGGTGGCGAGCTGTCCCTCCTGGCGGGGAAGGTGGCGCGCGTGGCGGGCCGAACGGCGGATGCCGAACGCCTGTTCCGCTCTGCCGCCGAGGCCTCCACCTCGGCCGCCGCTCCGGCCG
>Ga0055481_10000094_pt1 | contig 23231 bp, 16 predicted proteins | sample Muzzi_PWC_D2_FD_57936 | JGI IMG/M metagenome (GOLD analysis project Ga0055481, IMG submission 57936) | Wetland microbial communities from San Francisco Bay, California, USA, that impact long-term carbon sequestration - Muzzi_PWC_D2 | ecosystem: Environmental > Aquatic > Marine > Wetlands ... | reverse complement strand
AGGTGAACCTCCCGGCATAGCCGGGAGAACCACCTGCCCTACAGGAAGCCCGCCGAGAGTGTCACGGACCCGTTGGCGGACGGCTCCATGGTTGCATTCGAGCAGTCATCGCACTCGGCATCGGCTGACGAGCCGCCGGTGGCATCCGATTGTTGAGGCGTGTCCTTTAGATCAAGAGTGCTTCAATCGGCTCAGGCAAGCGCTACCCACCGATAGAGATCATGGGGGTGCTTTGGAAGGTGCCGGCGGCGGCTTTGGCGCTGACGGCTTCGAGGATTAGCTGTTCGGCATGCACCGTGTTGAACAGGTCGCCTTCCCAGCAAACGGAGAGATCCGTCGAGCGGGAATCGAGCAGGCAGGGGAACACGCGGGCGTCGGCCGTGACGCGGATGCGACGGCAACTGCCGCAGAAGGGTTCGCTGACCGGGCTGATCAGACCGATGACGCCGCTACATGTCACGCTTGTGGCACGAAGGAGTCTGGCGGTCGAACCCGGTTCCGCTTCGAGGGGCGTCAAGTCAAATCGATCGGCCAATCGTGTCTGAACTTCCGCGGTGGACATGAAGGCACGCCGATTGAAGTCGGCTACCGGGCCAATCGGCATGGCCTCCAGGAAACGAACCTCGCAGCGGCGCGCTAGCCCCCACTCGGCGATGTCGGCAAACTCCGTGTCGTTGAATCCCTTCAGCGCGACTACGTTGATCTTGGGGGGCGGAAAGCCGGCTTTTTGGCCGGCGCGGTAGCCCGCGAATACCTGTTCCAACTCGCCACCGGTGATTTCGCGGTACCTGTCAGGTCTCAGAGAATCCATGGAGATGTTGACGCGATCCAGCCCCGCGCGCTTCAGTGCCGCAGCATGACGCGGCAGCAGACGCGCATTGGAGGTCATGGCGATCCGAAGCTCCGGCACGGCACGGCGAATCGAAGCCACCAACCCTTCGAGGTGCGGGTAGACCAACGGCTCGCCGCCAGTAATGCGTACTTGGGCCAATCCGAAACGATCGTGCAGGAACCTAACGAACTGGGTGCGCTGCGTGTCGTTCAACTGAAACGGACTGCGGTCTTCCTGCGATTGCAGATCCGGTCGGCAGTACGCGCATTTCAGGTCGCACCGGGACGTCACGGAGAGCCGAAGGTGGTTGATGCGCCGCCCATGGCCGTCGATGAGACCGGTACGGCGCACTCCATCCGAACGGAGCGCTTCGCTCGCGTGCAGGCCTGCGATTTCGTCGGTTGTTCGTATCACCATGCCGGTTTCCACGAACGGGTGCCACTGGCGGCTCGTCCGCCAGTGTCGTCCTGCCTTATGTGACCCTTACAGGGTCAAATCACTCTCGTCTGCTGCTATCCGGTGGCGGCGCTCCGCTTGCCACCGGCTACTTTCGTGCAGGCCTTCAGCCTGCCGGCGTTTCGTTCCGAAGATTCCACACAGCAAGCTAGGGCTTGCCCATGCCATCGGCGAGCACGCTTCCGTCGCAGCAGATCGCCACGGAGGACGACTGGTACGCTCTTCAACTCTCCGAATCATGCACCGGCGCACGCCGCCTCGAGTTCGTCGGCCATGCGCTCCAGTTCCTCGCGCTTCTTTCCGCCGAACGACCGACAGCCGACCTCGTTGAACCGGCCGTGCAGTTCGCTCTGATCCTCGGCAGTCATTACGCTGTCCCCCATATTAAAGAGGATGTTGTCCTCCTTTTCAATGTGGGCGGTGAGAAGGTCGATGTACTCCTTCGCGGCGGTCAGAAACCGCCCTACGCCGCCGGATTCGCCTCGGCCGATCGCTTCCAGCGCCTCGCCCATATCCTTGGTAAACCCGCGGGCGAGCGTATGTTCGTAGAGCATGCAGCCGATCGGGCCCTGCTCCTTGGGAATCCCGCGCTGCTCGAGAACAGGGAACAGCAGATCCTCTTCCTTGGCATGGTGGCAGGCGTCGGCGAAGAAGCGAAAGAACTCGACGCAGCGGCCCAATCTCGCGACGTCCAGGTCGGCGGCGGCGGACTTGCCGGCCGTCAACTGACGAAGCACGCCCAGCACCCTGAGGATCACCTGGTGTTCCGCCTTCAGGACCGCCGACGGCTTGTCGCTTTCCGATATCTTAGTCATCAGAGCAGTACCTCTTTTTTCATCGTTTGCTGAGTTCCATGGTAATCGCGTCCGCAGGACAAAGATAGGCGCACACACCACATCCGGCACAGCCATCCGTGTTGATGACGGGTAGCCGGTTGTCGCCGAAAGCGATGGCCGTGTCCGACAACGGACACCGTTTGACACAGTAATCACAGGGCTGCCCCTGCGAAAGATAACACAGGTCGTCGTGCAGTATGGCCGAGCCCATGCGCACCCGATCGGGCGCTGTCGGCAGCAGTGCCTCGTCACCGCAGGCCGCGATGCAGGGCGTGTCCTCGCAGAGGTAACACGGCGTTTCTGCCACGATGATGGCCGGGGTGCCGGCAGCGTCGCCGAATTCGGGTCCGAGCCGGCGGATGGCCAGATACGGGCAGGCTTCCTGGCAGTCCGTGCAGCGGGTGCAGGCTTGCAAAAATTCCGGCTCAGGCAGCGCGCCCGGCGGACGTAGCCAACGCTCGCTTTGGCTCTGATCTTCGGCGTCGTCGTTCGACAACGGCGAAAGGCGGTCCAATCGCGGCGGCACCATACGCGACGCCATGGTACGGGCGAATTCGGAGAAGAATTTTCTGCGCGTGACCGTCACCGATTGCACCTCTCTACATGGCCGAGGTACGCATTTCCATCGGCTGCTTGAGCAGCCAGAGGCTGAATACGCTGAACGCAATCATACCGATTAGCATCGGCAGTTGCGACCGAAACGCCGCTTTCGTCGAGCCAAACAGCCGCAGGGAGCTTCGCTGCGCCACCCAGAGACTGAACACGTGACCCACGAGCACCAGGAGCACCTGGACGATCCACAGTTTGTCCAGCGAGATGAGCGGCGGGATCGTCCAGGCGGCGGTTCCGAACAGATTCCAACCCCAACCGAAGGGATCGGAAAGCATGGCCACCACCTTCGGCCCTTCCATCAACAGATGCTCCATGTTGTGCGCGATGTGATAGAAGAGCGCAATGGGGAGTAAAGCATAGGCGTAACGAATGAAGTAGTCGCGATAGCTCAGTTGCTGACGTGCATGCCCCATCGCAAGCCGGCGCGAGATCGCGACGAGCATCGCGTAGATCACCATCGGCCCGATCATCAACAGGGCCATGCCTGCACTGAAAGCGAGGACTCGCCCGACATTCGCTTGATAGCGAATGGCGTCGATCAACTGCTGCCAGGCAGGCGTCATGGTCAGTCCGTGAAAACCGGTGATGGCCAGCATGAGCAGCGCCAGATAAGCCTCGTCGCTGCGCGGCTTGCCCTCGACCACGAGATCCTCCCCCCAGGGCCGCAGGTTGACGGCAAGGTTGTCCTCCGGACATGCCTGCACGCATTCCATACACTGTATGCAGTAGGTATTCGTGGACATCTTGCCCGGATAGAGGAACGTGGGGCACCCGTAGGCCTTCTCGCTGCCTTTGACACACTCCTTACCGTGACAGCGCTTGCACACGCCGTCGTCCTTGGAACGGACCTCGACTGACGAGAACATGGCATAGAGCCCGCTGACGCGCCCGACCAGACATCCGTAACGGCAGAAGCTCTTTTTGTCGAAGAGAAGCGCCGAGAAGACGGCCATCAGCAGCATGGCGATGGCCAGGTAGGCCGTCACGCGCGGCTTCATCGTCACGCCGAAGCCCAGTTCGATCCAGGTGAGACCGACGAACAGTACCGTGGCGATGAGGATGTTCCTTACTACACGAGGCCACTTCAGGTTGATGCTCAAGCCATCATTCTGCTTTCGCCAGAACGCCAGCTTCTCCGTCCACTCGGCCATGGCATCCCAGGGACAGACGTAGCACCACGACTTGCCGGCGTAGAGAATGAGGATGATCAAGAAACCCCACCACACGGTCCAGGTCAGGATCGGCGCGATGTTGAGCGCCGGGTTCTGATTGCCGAACAGGCCGGCGGCCACGATGAGGACAAAGAGCACTGCCACGATCCCGCGAAGCACGAAGCGAAACGGACGAGATCGGAACGCGGCGTTGATCCATCCGATGGAGAGCAAATCAAAGCGGCTGTTGCGTTGGACATTCGTTGCGGGTATCGCGGTGGCGACTGCGGCGCTCGCCGTGTTCAGCACGGGAAGCGAGAGACTCGCGGCTGTCGCGCTTCCCCTGGACAAACCTCCGCCGCCAAACAGACGCTCACCCTCGCCGCGCGGCTCAATGGTACGAGGTGTATGCCTCGTCGGCTGATGTTGGGAGTTTACGCTGTCATCACGTCCCTTTCGCGTGATCCAATCAAATACGCCGAAGCTGACGATCATGACGGCGGCAATGGAGACGTAGTAGAGCCAGGTCGGAATGCCCCACATGGTGTGCATGAAGAAGGCGGCCGGATCGGCCTTGAATTCGGCGCGATGTTCCTTTCCACAGAGGTAATATGTTTTGCCGAGATAGGTGGCGGGAAATGAGCGGTCGTCGCCCAGCGACTTATCGCACACCAGACAGCGTGCCGAAAGATACCGGTCCGGATCTTCGTTGAATTGCTCGAGGCAACGCTGGTTGCAGAAGTGATAGGTCTTACCTTTGTATCGCCTCTCGATCCGCCAACTCGGATTGACCTCCATGTTGCAGACGACGTCGACCGAGCGTTCGTGTTCGCCCCGGGCGTGCGATTCTTCTCCATCGTGAAGAAAACGATCGCGGCAGTCTTCCGCGCAGAAGTAACGAGTCCGGCCGTTGACGCGGGCCTGCAGCACGGCGCGCGGATCGACCTCCATGCCACACGAAGGGCAGATGTTTTGCGCCATGCCGGGCGGCCTGCTCGACCCGCCACCGGGCACGTTGGACCAGATGACGATGGTCAGCACGACCGCCAGCAGAATGTAGGGAAAATGAAACTTGAGTCTATTCATCGCAATGACTGTCCGGTCCTCCGACTACTACCGTATTTCATAAGTTCCACGACGTTCGCGTCCGTCCCCCACCCTTCGCTTCGCGAAGAATGGGGCACCCGTGTACACCGGTATGCGCCACGCATCGCGGGTGGCATGGGCAAACTCGTTTGCCCGTGCTATGCCCCTGGACCCACGGGCAAGCTATCGTTTGCTCATGCCACCCGTTCGCCATAGTCAAGCGAATTCCGCAACACCGAACTAGTGCCTCATCAGCCCTCGATTGAGGGGCTGGGTGGCACGGTCTGGCGCAGCCAGGCCGTGGGATCTTGCAGCGACCACGGCCTATCGACTTCGTCGCTAGACCGTGCCACCCATCAGATTCGGTTTGACAGAACACTAGGTCACGACCGGCAACTCCTGTGAAGGCCCGGCTTCTGTCGCCATACTTGCCCGTCGGCGCCGTTTGCGTTGTACGGCACGAATCACCACAAAGAGCACCGCCACGCCACCGAAACCGGCGAAGGCGATCGACGCGGCGGCCGTCGGTTCGCCCACCACCATCAGGAACGGGATCACCTCCACACGACCCTCGACGGGCATGGACACCTCGACGATGTACTCCCCGTCATCCGGCATGGTGACGTAATACTTGTATTCGTTGTCGGTCGGCTCACGGGCGGTCGGTGGCATAATGACTGTGTTGTCGCCGAAGGTGCTGGTTTGCAGCACGCGCGCCGTGATCGGCTCGGTATAGGCCTCGCCCGTGTTTCGATTCTTGATGTACAGCGCCAGGTTGGCCGGCTCGCCGGGTACGGGAATGCCGGGGTAAGATGTCAGCAGCACATCATAGGGTCCCGTCACGGCCGGATACTCCAACGTCGGGCGCTGTGGATAGTTTTCCTTATAGGAATAATGCGGCAACCCGAGAATGTGATGGGCGCTCGCGGAAGGCGCAGTGAGGAGAATCGCCATTACACCAATCAACGCGGCCTTCGTGTTCAGCGGAACGCCGACCCCACGACTGACTTTCTTTCGCCGCCCTCCCGGCAATCCCACGGTGAACACCAGTGCACCGTCATCGCAATGGCGGATGCACACGCCGCAGTTGTCGCATTCGATCGACTCGGATTCCGTAATCGGATTGATACCCGCCTCGCACACAGGAATGCAGGCCTGGCAACCGGTGCACTCTTCACGGCGGAGCTTCACACGCACCGGACGGAAGCGTCCGAGAATGCCATACAGTGCGCCGCCCGGGCAAATGGTACGGCACCACCAGCGCGGCGACAGAAACACCTCGATCGCCACGATGATGCCCAGCAGCACCAGCATACCGGTCAGCGCCGTGCCGAAGATCCACGCATGAAGCGCCCGGCTGATGACGGCCGGTGGATAAATCAGTGCAAAGAGCGGCCTCGAGGAGACCAGCGCCACACCCAGCCCCATGACCAGAAACACGTACTTGTTGCGTTTGGAAAATGCGACGTCACCGGGTTTGATCTCGGCCAGTCGCAGCAGCTTGCGGATCTTGCCTGTGATTTCGAAGAGCAGATAGCCCGGACAGATCCAGCTACAGATTACCTTGCCGAACAACACGGTCAGCACGACCGGAATCAGGATCGACACGAGGAGTGGCCAGTGCACGTGCCTGGACGCCGCCACGGTCTCGGCGGCCGCCAGCGGATCGGTCCACTCCACGCCAAAGACCTTCATGGACCATAGTGTCCCCTTGTTGGCATCCAGGAGCGCTTCCGGCCTGTCGAGTTTATCGATGATCGGATGAATGAACTGCGTGGCCACTTCGCCGCGCAATCCGGCCATCAAGTCGGGATCATCGATGACCCGCGCCGAACGATAGTGGGCATAAAGACTCAGCAGCGCGAGCGACGCGATCAGGCAAACCACGCCAACCTGCACCAAGCGTCGTACGATCTGGAGCTTCATGCCGCGTCTCCTACGGCGACCGACTTGCGCGTGCGGACGACGCGGATGGCGGGCTCACCGCGCACCACCGTGCGGCAGATTTCTTCACACATACCACAGCCCACGCAGTGATCAGTAATGACGATCGGCGCGAGGAAGCGCCCCGGCTCCAGCTTGATCGCTTTGTTGCGCAGCGGGCAGAACATGTAACACTCGCCGCAGGGTCCACGACGTTCCGCCACCGCGTCGACGTCCATCGGCTCGTGTCCGGCTTGGACCAACAATTCCTGCTTCTGCCGCAGCCACTTGGCCTTGAAGGAGAGGCAAAGGTCTTCGCGCAACTCGACGGAGCCCATGTCGACATCCGACTTGTCGTCGAACCGGGTCAGCGCGTTGGTCGGGCACACGGGGCCGCACTTGTTGCAAAGCGTGCATCCCGCCCTGGCCGGATCGACGTACGGCGTATGAAAGAGGAGGCCGTCCTTTTCCGTGTAGAACTGAATCGCTCCCGGCTCGCAGGCATCCTGACAGCGGTAGCAGCGGATACAGGCAGAGAGAAAGTCGGACTCATCGAGCGCACCCGGTGGTCTGAGAATGCCCGTGGTCTTGGCGTATGGTCTCTTGACGGCCGGGTAGGTGCCGGTCGTCATCCGCTCGAGCCAGTGTACGAGGACTCCGAAGGCGGCAAAGCCAACGGCGGCGGCGGCACCTCTCAGCGTATCTCGACGTGTGAGTGCCATTACGCCGTGCCCTTCTTTACACGTATGGCGTGCGGATAGCGAATACACGATCGCTCGCAGCAGCCGCAGCCCACGCAGGATTCCGGGTGGACGGTCGGGCGTTCCCAGGCACCAACCGTAATGGCCTCACCCGCCAGTGGGCACGCCCGGAAACAGGCGCCGCAACTCCAGTTGTTGTAGGAATAGCAGAGGTTGAGATCGAGTTCGGCCACACCGATCGCGACCTTCTCCTGAATGTCCTCTCTTTCCCTACGTACGAGTGTCAGCGCGCCACTCGGACAGGCCTCCGTACACTTGAGATAGTCTCCCTCAGCGCCGGCACAGAGCATGCAGGCCGCACTGCGCGGGTGCATCGTCGGCGTACCGGCCCTCCCGCCGGGCGTATCTGTCGGCATCGATACCAACGCGTGATTGGGACAGGCGTCGACGCATCGCATGCAGCGTATGCAGGTAGCGACAAAGTTATCTTCCGCCAGCGCCCCCGGCGGACGGAGCGGTGCAGGTGCGCCTTCGGCGGGTGCATCGCCCAGACCGGCCACCATCGCCCCGCCGCCCAACGCCACGCCGACCGCGGCGGTTTGCTTCACGAATTCTCGACGGTTGACGGTCATGGATCTCCAGCAGTTCGTCGGGTTATCAAAACGTCACACATACATCCCGTCGTCTGACAGCTACAGCTCTGAATTCCCACGGGCAAACTAGCGTTTGTCCATGCCACCCGGACTTAGATCGGCTCGTCATCGCGACACAGCAGATTGGGACGTACGGGCGTTAGGATCTCCCACCGGCGAAGGCGATATCGCTCAACGCCTGTTTTGATAAACGGGTCAGTCTCGGCCACGGCCACCGCCGCCGCTTCGTCCGCCGCGTCGATCAGAATCATCCCTCCTTCGCCATCCGCAAACGGTCCACCTGCGATCAGAATTCCGCGATCGTGAAGCTCATTCAGGTATCGAACATGATCCGGCACGGCAGCCTGAAACGCCGCTGCGTCCGCTGACTTTTCTAGTTGAATGACGAATTTCATGACTTCAGGCCTCATCGCGGCGTAGCTCCGCGGCCATGCGGCGAATGTCTCGGATGTCCTGCTGCAATTCGCTCCAGCCGTACCACAGCGCGTAGTCCGGATTGGCGTGGAACGCTCCTTGGAACGCCCGCATGCGATGTTTCAGATACATGACGAAAAGCCGCTGCTCGATAGGCGTCGGCGCATCGTGAAACGTCAATAGATCGGGAAATGCATAGGCGTAGCTCTCCGACTTTTCAAGAACGCCGTCCTTGTATAGATCGGCGACGATCCGGATGGCTTCCGCCATCAGCCGGTCGGCGTGCTTGATGAGTTCATCACCCTTTTCCAATTCCTTCTTTGCGAAGTTGCCGGAGTGGCATTGATTACACGTCTTGAGCATCTTCTTACGCTGTGTTTGGAAGGCGTCCTCAGTAAGTCGTGCCATGTCCGCCGCCTTGACGGCTTCGAGCCGCGCAGTGGGTTTCCCCTCGGGGTCGAGCACGCCGAGCGCCTGTAGAATGGTCGCGCGGTCTGCCGCCCATTGCGGATCGTCCGGCATCGGCAGGCGGACGGCCAGGAAGCCCCAGCCGGTCATCACGCCGTGGTCGCCGTCCTGCATGTGGCAGGTCTGGCATGTCGGCGCGGCGACACTCTCTGGTAGCGTGCCGTTCTGCTTGAGCAGCGCGCGCACGCCGTGCTTGGACGCGGAGTACATTTCCCACTGCGGGTGGTCGAATCCCATGTGACAGGTCTGGCACGCCTGCGGCTGCTGCGCCTCTTTCACCGAGAACGCGTGGCGCGTGTGGCAAGCATCGCACGACGCGAGCCCGAACCCGCCGCCCTCGGCTTTGAGCGCCTTGATTTCATCTTCGGTCTTCAGACCGAGCTTGTGGCAGCCGCCGCAGCCCTTCATGCCGTCGATCAAGGCCATGGGTTGCCAGTGGATCGTGGGCATGGCCTTCATCGCGGTCCAGGCGTGGGCGTGCTTGCCCTTCTTAAATTGCTCGACCTGATCCTCGTGGCACTCCGCACAGGTGGCGGGTGTGGGAATTCTTGCTCTGGCGACATCGGCCTCGGACTGATGTTCCTCGCCATGGCATTCTGCGCAGCCGATTCCCGCGCCGCGGTGCTTGCTGACCTGCCAGTCCCCTACAATACCCGGCGTGAGTTTCTTGTGGCACTCAACGCAATCTTGCGCGAAGACACTATCCCCAAAGAAACACAACATCGTGATGGCCAAGACCCCTCTGCTGAAACGGTACATCTGTGAAACGCTCCCTTCGTAAACTCTGCACGCCACGTGAGCAAGACGCTCCGGCCATCAACCTCGTCATCCCTCGTTGCGATGCACGCTGCCTGCCGCATTGGCGGCACGCCCCCAAATTCCGCCGGATCAGTCCGGCAACCACCATACAACGCCCCATGTTCCCATCGCGGCCTGAATCAGATCCGTTCGATCCGCGCCGCAAGTTTCTTGTAGTCACACTGCCCGCTCACCGGATCCCACGCGCGATGGCTCGTCGCATTCACGAGCCATTTGTTCTTGCGAGGGTCGGCGCTGTCCGCCACGGAGAGGTTCCACGGACTGAAAAGATAACCCGGCGGCACCTCCGTGCGGGCGGGACGGATCATGCTGGTCTGCCCCACCGACACGCGGGCCTCATAGGAACCACGACGGGTGACGAGTCGCACGCGATCGCCGTCGCGCAGCCCGTACCGCGTCGCGTCGTCGTCATTTACCTCCACGTACTGCTCCGGCACGAGCTTGGACGTCGTCGCACCGCGGATGGTCTTGGCCGTGTGGAAATGCTCGTAGACGACACCGAGCCCCAGCCAGAACGGATAGACATCTTCGGCCTTGTGGTCATCGAGCGACACGTTCGTGTCATTGTAAACCGCGAGATGAGGCAGTTCCGGCACGAGCCCGGCGTCGCGTGCCTCGACGAGAATCTTCGGCTTCCCCTTGTTAGGACCTTCGGTGTAGAGGTCGTCGATAAGGAACGGCCCTTCACCGGGCTTGGACTTGTGGCCGTAGGTCATCAGCTTCGCGGTCACGGCCTCGAGCTTGCTGTAGTCCTGTTCGCACAGCTTGAAGCGTGCCTTACCGTCCGGGTGGCTGAAGTCGCCGTACGGCCTGCCGCCCCACCCTTCCTGACCGAGATAGCGCCGCGGTGTCCCGCCTGCCCTCGCTATGTCATAGGTGGGTGCCGGCCATTGAATGCCGCGTAGCGTGCGCAGTTGATCGTACGGTGCGACGCCGTCGCGCGATTCGACCTCCAGGATTCCCGTGAGATCGGCATCGGAGCCCTTGCTGGCGGCCACGATGTCGCGAAAGATATCCTCCGGATCGTAGGCCATAATCCCGTTGCCCATTTTGATCGTTTTCTTGTAGGGCAGGATCTCGTCGGGATTCATGCCGAGCTTGGCGGCAAGTGACCTGGCTTTGTCGATGGCCATGTCCATATCGGGCCGGCAGTTTTCCGGCGGGTTGACGGTGCCGTCGCACACGTAGACCCGCCGCTCCGACTGAATGTACGTGCCGCCGGTCCACTCGCCCCAGGTCGCAGCGGGAAAAATGACGTCGGCGTAGAGGTTGTTCGGCGCATGCCGGTAGATGTCCTGCGCCACCATGAACATTTTGGTCAGCGCCGGGCGCACCAGCGTATCCACGTCCGGCATATGCACGTGCGTGGTGTACATCCAGAACATGGCGTCGAGACCGCCCTTCAACGCACGCTCCATCATGCCGATGACCATGCCCGGATTCGGCAGCGCCGATGTCTGCGCCAGCTTTTCCTCCGGGACATGCCACACGTCGGCAATATGTTGGCGCCACGCCTCGTCTTTCAACGGTTTGTTGAAGGGAAGACGCCCCGTCAGCCCGCCCATGAGACGTTCGCTCATGGCGTTGGGCTGCCCGGTTTGCGAGTGGCTTCCGCAGCCCGGTCGACCGACGTTGCCGGTCAGAAGATGGAGGTTGATGATGCTGATGGTGTTGTGCTGGCCGTGCAACATCTGGTTGTAGCCGATGCCCCAGAAGCTGAGCACGCCACCGCGCCCGCGCCGCCGGCCTTTGATGGAAGCCTCGGCCCACTCGCGCGCCACGTTCTCGATGGTCTCGACGGTGACACGACCGTTCTCGATCACCTTCATTTGCTCCACAACCTGCTCGGGCGAATACTTCTGCAGCACGCCCTCCTTGTAGGCCTTCCAATTGTTGGTGTGCGATTCGAGCCATTCTTCCGGCATGCAGGCCTGTGGGTATTGCTTCATCAGCACATGCGCGATGGCGTTGAGGTAGCTGATGTCACCATTCAGCGTCGCAATGTGATAGCTGTTGCGCGGGTTGATGTCTTCGAGCCCGATGACCGTCCCGGTGCGGCGAGGATCTGCGACGCTGGTGGGAATGTCGTGTTTGGTCTTGTGATCCGCGACACGCCAGAAAAGGATCGGATGCGCCTCGCGGGCGTTGTGACCCCAGAAGGTGATGAAGTCCGCTTCCTCAATGTCCTCGTAGCTGGTCGGCGGCGCATCGGAACCGTACGAGTGAAAATAGCCTGTCACGGCCGATGTCATGCACATGCGGGCGTTGGCCTCGATCGAGTTGCTGCCGATGATGCCCTTCATCAGCAGGTTTTCCATCCACTGCGCCTCCATCGTAAGCTGACCGGAGCCGTTCAGACCGACCGCGTTGGGGCCATGCTCTTTAATAATCTCCGCGATGCGCTCCGCCACCAGTTCCTCCGCCTCCTCGTACGGTAGCTCGCGAAAGACCTCGTCGTCGAAACGCCCCTTCGTAGACGACACGTGCCCGCGCAATGGATCGCTCATGTCTTTGCGCACCAGCACTTTGGTGAGCCGGTCGCGATAGATGGGTTCGTGCGCGTTCAATCCCTTGATGCACTGGATGCCGCGGTTGGTGGGGTGCTTCTTGTCCGGCACCATGCCCACGACCCTGCCGTTTTCCACTTTGATGAGCGTGCCGCATCCGACCCCGCAATACGGGCATGCCGCTTGTAGAAGTTTAATCCCCTTGTCGCCGGCCGCTCCGCTCGTGGGTGACGCGTTCGCCTGCACGAATTCGTCCGGCAGCATGGTCGTGGCGGCGACGGCGGCACCGGTACCGGCGGCCATCTTCATAAACCCGCGGCGATCGAAACCGGCGCCATACTTGACCTGCCGGTGAATCGTACAAGCAGGAGCGTCCGGCTCCTCACGGGCTTGAGGCACATTGTTGTCACTCATGGATTAATCTCCCTTCGCGGGTGTGATGACCGCGGCCAATGAATGTCGTTTTTGAAAATCCGCCGCGTGTCCGGCGTCTGTCACTTCCAGTGAAGCCGGGGGTACCGACTCTTGCGATTCGATGGACCACTCGGCGGGCAGCGTCATGGGAGACGGCGTGTTCTTGGACCAGTGGCGGATGTAGGCCACGATGTCGTCCACGTCCCTCGACTGCAAGTCGCTCATCCCGTGCGAGCCGGCCCCGAACGGGCGCATGGCCGTGCCGATTCGCCCCCTCACGATGGTCGCCTGCAGGAATCCGTCGGTCGCGGCCGACAGGAATCCCTCGTTGTTCAGTTCCGGCGCCCACGAGCCCTTGCCGTCAACGCCGTGGCAGCCGGCGCAGTTGGAGTTGAAGAGCTCGCGCCCCCGCGCCAAATCCCACGGCACCACGAAGCGATGCGGCGGTATGCCCGGATCGGCCGTATCGACGGGGGGATTGTGCTCCCAATAACGTAACAGCGCCACCAGATCGTTCACCTCATCGCTGGTCAACCCGAGGATGGATTGTGGTCCTCTCTTGATCGGACGCATCTCCGTCCCGCTGCGTCCCAGCGCCATGGTGGCCATGAGGAATCCGTCGGAGGCGAAACGGAGGAAGTCGCGGTTGGCCAATGCCGGACCACTGGCCCCCTCGCCGCGATTACCGTGACAGCCGGCGCAGTTGTGGACGAAAAGCCGCGCCCCTTTCTCGGGTCGGCCGTACGGGGACTTGGACACGCGCGGGATCTCCTCTTCCCCCGAGCGCTCAAGCATGCGTAGATAAGCCACGATGTCCTCGATCTGCCGCTCGCTGAGTTCGGTGATGCCCTGACCGCCCTTGCGGAAGCTGCGCATCTCCGTTCCCTCCTTGCCGTAGGTAATCCACTCGCGGAGCATGACGTCGGTGGCGGTGCGGAGAAACACGCGGTTGTTAAGCTGAGGGCCGGTCGCACCTTCTCCCTGGTTACCGTGACACGAGGCACAGTTTCCAGTGAAAAGGCGTCGACCGGCGTCCCAGTCTCCCCGCGGGACGTGCCTTGCGTACCAGGCTTCGTCCCTGCTCTCCTTTGTTTGCCAGGTTCGAACGAATTTGATGAGGGATGCGACATCCTCCTGCCGCAGGTGCCGCCAGCTCGGCATGCCGGTGCCGGGTCGCCCCTCAATGAGCGTCGTCGCCAGGTAAGAGTCGGGCACGACGCTGAGAAACGCTTGCGTATTCAAGGAAGGCGCCAGATCGCCGGAGCCGTCAGCGCCGTGACACATGACGCAATTGGCTTTGTAAAGCGTTCGACCGATCGACGCGGACGCATGTACGCTTTCGCCGCTTGCGACAAGCGCCAGGACGGATTCACGGTCGCTCTTCACAGGCTGCCATTGACGGAGAAACGCGAGGATATCGCTGACTTCCTGCGCGTTGAAGTCGCGCCACGCGGGCATGGCCGTGTTCGCCCGGCCATAAACGATCGTGTCGCGTAGAAATGCGTCCGACGCAACGGCCAGGAATGTCGGTGAATTCAGGCTGTTGCCGATGCCGCCTTCGCCGTTTACGCCGTGGCAGGCGCGGCAGTTGGCACGAAAGAGCGCCCCCCCCACCCGCGGATCACCTCGATCGGACGACACCGACGCGAGATCGGGCAAGGGCGCCTCCCAGGATCGTACAAAGCTGACCAGAAGCGTGATTTCGTCGTCGTTCAGACCACCCTCCGTCGCCCAGGCCGGCATCTTCGTGCCGGGTCGCCCGTAGGCGATGATGCGGTGCAGATAGTCGTCGCTCACCATCGCGAGCGTGTCGGCGTGATTGAGCGACGGGACGATGACATCCAGGTCGCCGCGTTGCTCCTGCACGACATCGCGCGCGTCCCAGTCGTGACCCCAGGGGTCTGCATCGGTGGGCCAGAGTTCGGCCCGCATGGTCGTGCCGTGCCCTTCCGAACCATGGCAGGACGCACAGAACATGTGAAAGAGGGTTGCGCCGCGCACCGGTCGATGGTCGCGTGTGGCCAGCGCCGTCGGCGTGGGCGTATGAGTTGCGGGTGCGGACTTCTTATGCAGGCTCATCATGTAAAGGGCAAGCGCCCGGGCGTCGTCCGATGACAGCCCCATGTCCGGCATGACGGTATTCGGCGAAACCTCCCGAGGCTCCATGAAATGTTCGTAGAGCCATTGTTCGACGGTGTGTTCGCCCTTGATGTGCGTGAAGTCGAAGTCGTGCTTGATCTTGTCACCCACGTGGGTCAGGTCGGTGCCCAACGTGCCGCCGCGCCCCCGATACTTGTGACAGCCCAGGCAACCGGATTTGATCACGAGACGCTTGCCTCTGTCCAGTTCGCCCGCCCCCGGCAGTGCGAGTGACAGTGACGTTTCGTCAATGAACGACATCGTCCCCGTAGAATCCCCACCGCCGGAGGCGAAGAGATCGGACACGCCGCCGAAGAGATCCAACTCGTAGTGACACTTGCCGCAGCTTGTGTAGACCGCCCGGCCACGGAGCATCACATCATCCATGTGTGCGACCTGCGTGCCGTCGGCATGCCACCCGTGTGCCGATTCGGCATCCACCGCGCGCCCGCGCCCACCGTGACAGAGCGTACAGCCGAACTTGTCCTGCGGGTGGTGAACCAGAATGTCACCGGAATGACGTCGCAGCGGCTGTGGGGCGTCGGCCATCTGCGGGTTCTCGACGCCGAGGTGGCAGCTCGTACAGCGGTCGATGAGGCCCAGATCTTCCAGGTAGAGCTGTTGCGGGCTTATGGAAAAGGATCGCGCAGCGTCACGCGCCTGGTCGTCCGCAGCCGTTTCCACGAGAAGCGTTCTGTAACGCCCCTGATACCCGCGCCAGTCGCCGCGGAAGTTCTCCTGATAGGCCGCCGCGGCCAGCACGATCAGCGACGCGATCGAACAGGTCAGCAGCACGATCTTCATCGACCGCGTATGGCTGTGATGGGTGGAATCGATCATACGAGATCATCCTTCGTCAGACGCAACACCCCATCGCCGTGTTCATGCACCATCATGCTCCATTTCCATCCAACGACTCAATGCACCGGCCATTGACTCTGGGACCAATAGAAGTCCCAGTTCGGGCCGCGGTGCACCGTCGCGAAGTAGGTCAGAATCGCGAAACCGACCAGAAAACACGTGAATAACGCAATCGCCCCCAAACGCGTCGAGCGCGTCGTCTTCACGACGGCGATCGACCAAATCGCAAAAAAGCATACGATCACCGTGCCGGGGTTGAAGATCGTGATGACAATCTGAGGCACCTTGGCGGTCGACGGCCAGTTGCGCAGCCATCCGACGTTGACGGTGAACATGAGCATGCCGACTACCAGTACCGTACCCACGACCGCACTGAGCCACGTCACACGACGACCGCGCTTGCCGCTGAACCAAAGGCCGACGTCTTCTCGCTCGCGATCGAGATACGGAACCAGTGCGAGACCCAGCACCACGATGGCCGGTATGCCAACGCCACCCATGAATGCTGAGTAGGACACGAGTTCCTGCAAGCCGAGGAAATACCAGGGTGCTTTCGCCGGGTTTTCGGGAACGGCCGGATTGGCCATCTCACGAAGTGGCGCGTCGAACAGTGCGCCGAGGATCAGCATGGCCAGCACCGTCGCCATCGTAACGGCGCCGATCACATACATCACATGAGGCCAGGTCATGATGGTGTTGCGCGGGTTGCGATTGACGACGGGCGTTCTTCCGTGCATCAGCCCCATCAGGCCGTAAGTTTTCACTGCCCCGGCGTTACCGCCGGTGCGGCCATTGCCCCCGACCGGCTCGGCAGGCGCGGGTTCCACGTCCGCCGCGGCGGGCCGTGCCAGGCCGCCGTCTTTGCGAATCCGCCAGAAGTGCAGAGCGATGATGATGATGATGATGATGGGCAGCACCATGCAGTGCAGCACGTAGAACCGTATCAGCGCCTCCTGTCCCACGTAGTGCGCGCCGAGGATCAGTTCCTTCTGCATCCGACCCACGTCGAACACATGCGTCACACCGAGGAAATCAGTCACTTCCTGTGGAGATTGGGCGATGTTGGCGCCAATAGTCACCGCCCAGTACGCCAACTGGTCCCAGGGCAGAAGATAGCCGGTGAAGCTGAGCCCCAGGGTCAGCACGAAGAGCGCCATGCCGAGCACCCAATTGAACTGCCGCGGTCCCTTGTATGCGGAGGTGTAAAACGCACGGGCCATGTGCAGGATCACGCAGAACACCATGGCGTGCGCCGCCCAGCGGTGCACGTTACGAATGAGCCGGCCGGTCGGTACGACGTAAATGATGTCCAGCATGGAGGCATAAGCCTGGTCGACCGCCGGCTTGTAGTAGACCATGAGCAAGACACCCGTGATGCAGAGCAGCACGAAAAGAACAAACGTCGCCACCCCCAACCCCAAAGTCGTGGCGGCCTTGATGGCGTGCACGTGCGTCCGCGCCGGCATGATGTGCAGGAAGAAGTTCGTAAAGATGGCCTGCGACTTCGCGCGATCCGACGTGGGTTTGCCGTGACGCACCACTGATTCGCGCACCGCGGATGGCGTGGACGCCAGGTTCTTGCCGAACGCACGCAAGGCACCGTCGTCGCCGATCTCCCGCTCTGGTGAACCCGTATTCGAGGGCAACGGTTTCACATCGACTTCGGCCATCGTTCAACTCCCGATCGCTCGGCGCGATACGCTCGCGCCGTCGCCGCATTCACACGGTCAAGACTCTTTCCGGGTCCGCTTCCTTCAGCGTGTCCGCTACCAGCCAGCCTTCCGGCGACACACTCAAATCGATCCACACCAGCCCTTTGGGGGCGGGTCCGGCCGTGACAGCGCCCGATGCATCGAACACCGAACCGTGACAGGGACAGTGGTACGTGCCGTCATCAGTCCGCTCCGCAATACATCCGAGATGCGTACACACGGAGGACACCGCACGAAAGCCCTTTTCCGAACGGAACAACCAGAGCCGCTGTTTGGGGAAATAGGTTTCGGAGCCGACCGCGAACCGGTTCGGTTTGCCCAACTTGACGAGCGAATTGGACTCAGGGAACACCGAGGGCATGGGCAGTCGCATGGCACCGAGTAGCGCCATCACAAAGGCGACAATGGCCGACCACGCCGCCGCCATGCCCAGAAAATCGCGACGTGTCGCCGGTGGTTTGAATCGCTCGCTCTGTTCAAGGTGCGATGTCGATTGCGCCATCACTCAAACCTCTCGCTCTCTATCCCACCGCGGGCACCCATTGCCCGGAAAACTGGAAACGTTCCATCGTGATCGCATCGACCGGGCATCGCTCTGCGCATAGCGCACAGCGAATGCACTTTTCCTCGTCCTTGACGATGGCCGACACTTCTGACAAATCGCAATCACCGTATCGGTCGCGCATCAACGAATCGAGTTCGCCTTCGCCCGCCAGGCGGTCGCAGGACACCAGACGAAGACAAAGCTCCGGGCAGACGTCGGCACATCCGCCGCAGAGAATGCACCGCTCGGAATCGAAGATCGTGTTGACGCCGCAATCGAGGCAACGGCTTGACTCACGGCACGCCGGCTCCTCGGCGTAGCCGCTTTCGACGACGGCCGTCTGGCTCTTGGCACGCTCGGCGCTGGACATCGTCGGCACCGGCGTGCGCTCGAGTTTCTCGTAATCGCGTTCGCGCTTGTACGCAGGAATATTGAGGTGAACGAACTCGTACTGGGGCGCGAGTTGCTCGCCGGACAGGTAGGCATGGACCGAGCGGGCACACTTCTTGCCGCTCGCCACCGCATCAATCAGTAGTCGCGGACCATAGGCGATATCGCCCGCGAGGAAGACGTCCGGAGCGGAGGTCTGCAGCGTGTCGTTGTCGCAGGCGATCATGCCGCGTTCGGTTCGATTCAAATCCGTCGCGGCTTTCGCAAACGAAAGATCCGCCTGCTGGCCAACGGACCAGACGACCGTGTCCGCCTCGATCGTCGTTCGGTCTGACTCGTCGAACTGTGGCGCAAAGCGGCCATCGCCATCAAACACGCGCGTGCAGCGCTTGAAGGTGACCCCCGTCACGGCGCCGTCGCTGCCGCGTTGGATTTCGACAGGGCCCAGGGACGGATGGAGTTGCACGCCCTCTTCGTGCCCCTCGATAATCTCGATGTCGTCGGCCGGCATTTCGTCGACGCTTTCCAGGCAACACAGATGGACCTGTCGAACCTCCGATTGCCGCAGTGCACTTCGCGATACGTCGTAGCCAACCTGGCGGACGACCGTACGGGATACATCGTACGCCACGTTGCCGCCGCCGATGACCACGACGCGTTCGCCGAGGTGTGCCAGGGTTGAGCCTTGGGAGTGATCGCGTAACGCCACGTCACGCAGGAACTCGACCCCTCCCAACACGCCCCGCCCCTCGCCACCGGGAATCGGGATCATGCGGGAGCGTTTGGCACCGACGGCGACGATCACGGCCTTGTGGTCGCGTCGAAGATCCTCAAAAGCGACATCCTTGCCGACTTGCGTGTTACAGACGAAGTCGACGCCGAGGGCGCGAATGACCTCGACCTCGGCCTCGATGAGCTTACGCGGCAGGCGATATTCCGGGATGCCGACGGCAAGCATGCCCGCCGGCACCGGTTCCATCTCAAACACCGTGGGTCGATAGCCGAAAAGCGCCAGATCATGAGCGGCGGCCAGTCCGGCCGGTCCGGAGCCGATGATGGCGATCTTGTCGCCGGTTTGCTTCGGTTGATCGAATCCACGAAGCAGCTCGCGGAACGAGTGCAGCTCCTCGGCGTCCGCACAGTCGCGCGACGCCCCATCGCCCAACACGCGGCGCAGTAGTTCCAGCGGCTTGAACGCCGGTTTGGCAAAGGACTCGGGTCCGAATCGGTCCGTCACGAACCGCTTGAGAGCGCGAATGGCGACCGGCTGATCCACGTCGCCGCGGCGGCAGGCGGCCTCACAAGGTGCCCCGCATACCCGACCACAGATGCTGGCCAGCGGGTTCGGCCCGCGCGCGATCAAGTAAGCCTGCTCGAAATCCCCTCCGGCGATGGCACGCACGTAGCCGCGGGCGTCGGTGTTCACCGGGCAGGCATACTGGCACTTAATCTGGCGTCGCCAGTAATCGTCACCGGGTACTTCGACCGGAATGTCTCGCCGCGACGTGTTCTCTACCATACGTCTATCATCATATGGGCAATTGAGTCAAATAAAAATGGCGGATGGGTGGCATGGGCAAGCGAGAGCTTGCCCGTGTCGGCAATCGAATGAGCACGGGCAAACAAGTTTGCCCATGCCACCCAACGCAACCCCTGGCTTGCACTACGACGAAGCGCCGGATTTGCGCAGCGCGACACCTCGTACATCACCTCTTCTTCCTTCCTGACCGTGCAGACTTCCGGCCCGTCCGCATTCGTACCGCCACGTCGTAGATCGTGGTGCCCTGGAGAAAACGCTTGTGTGTCGCGAGCACCTGCTTCCACCGATCATGCGCCAGGCAGGGTTCTTCGTCGCTGCATTGTGCGTTCCCGAAGGGGCATCGCTTCTGTTCGAGCTGTTCGAACGGGGCGAGCACGTCGTACAGCTTGGTCTCCTTTGCGGGACTCACAAACCGGAATCCGCCCCGCCGACCGGGCGTCGATTCCAGCACACCGACGCGGACGAGGTCGCCGAGAATCTTGGACAGATACTTGGCCGGTATGGTGGCCGCAGCGGCAATTTCCCTGCCGGTGATCGGCCAGTCCGGCTCGTTCTGTGCCAGGTGGATCATCGCGCGCAGGGCGTATTCGCTCGTTCGTGTCAGCATCGGGGGCGCTAATCCTCCATATAGCTATCTATTTATCGACGATTCACAGCCCTGTCAAGGAAAATGTCGCGCCAAGCGTAACTTTTTACTTCCAATTGTCCAAGGGCGTGCCGGAAACTGTGAGTTGTTCGCCTCGGACCGGGGGACCGATAATGCCACCAGCGCCCGAATACGGACAGTCTTCGAAAACTTCGACCACCGCACAAATATTTGGCGTCCACTATATAAATATTTCTATAGCAGAAGTGATGGAGAGGATACATGAGCCTGCAACAGATCCTATTGGGCATGCTTCAAACACCCGCCACCGGATATGACCTGAAAGGGATGTTTGACAATTCTATTCGCTACTTCTGGTCGGCCGAGTTGAGTCAGATTTACCCGACCTTGAAACACCTCGAAAAAGAGGGTCTGCTGCGGCACACGACCAAGCCCTCGGCGAAAGGTCCGCATCGAAAGGTCTACGCGCTCACCGCCCGGGGACGAAAGGCGTTGGAGGCGTGGGTCACGGACGATCCCCACCTTGGCGACGCGCGGTACGGATTCGTAGCGCAGCTCTTCTTTATGGACGCGGCCGATGATATCGAGGCCACGCTCCGTTTCCTCACCAAGCTGCGCGACACGCTCCAAGAACGAATCCGGATATACCAACGCATCAAGAAGGAATGGGTCGCCGGCAAGGCCGCGTATCCCGACCCCGACTCGAACGAGGGCTTCCATCAGTTGCTGGCGCTCAAGGGTGGTTTGTGTCACATGAAAGCCCGTATCACCTGGTGCAACGAATCAATCAATGAAGTCAAACAACGCATGGAGGCGGACTTGAGCGCTCGTACGCGCAATGCAGCCGCCCCAATTCGGAGAGAAGAGCCATGACGATGAAAAGATCCATCATACACCTGCTGGCCTGCTGCGCTTATACGGCGGTAGCGTCGGTTGCCTTCGCCGCACCCGCGTTCACGAAACAGGCGGACGTCAAGGTGACGATGTCCGACGGCATCCATCTGGCCACGGATGTCTACCTGCCGAAGTCCGGCACATCGTTCCCGGCGATTCTGGTGCGTACCCCCTACGACAAGGGCAGCAAGGGATGGTTCGCCGAACCGATGGTGGAAAAGGGCTATGCCGTGGTCGTGCAGGACGTGCGTGGTCAGCAGGGATCGGAAGGACAATTCATTCCGTTCATCCATGAGCGAACGGACGGGCTGGACACGTTGAACTGGATTGCCGAACAAACCTGGTGCAATGGGAAAATCGGCATGTGGGGTTCGTCGTACCTGGCCTATTGCGCACTGGTCGTGGCACCGGAAAACCAGCCGAACCTCAAAGCCATCGTCAACATTTCCGGCTGGGGCACCACGAGCGACATGACCACACCGGGCGGTGCCCTGCACCTGATGATCGCGCTGCCGTGGACATTGTCCAATCAGATCAGGGGCAAGGGTTCCTTTCACGATTTCAAATGGGCTGATGTGTTCGCTCATGTTCCGGTTGTGGAGAGTCCGAAGGCGCTCGGTATCGAGAGCGCGCAGTGGGAGGGCATGGTACAACTTGTGAACAGCGATAAGCTCGACGACATCGCCGGGATAAGCACTCAATACGATAGAATCAGTGTGCCGATCTACCACATCACGGGTTGGTACGACTTCGTATCCCCCAATACATTGCAGGCGTATGAAGGCATCGACCGTGCGGGAAAGTCCACACAAAAGTTGATGGTGGCACCTTGGCGGCACGATCAGCAGTGGCGGGACTTCACCACCGTGGGCGATGAGGACTTCGGGCCCCAAGCCAAGCCCGGGCTCGACAAGATGCTGGCAGAGACCGACAAGTGGTTCGACCACTGGCTCAAGGGCATCGACAACGGCGTCACCAAAGAGAACCCGGTCAACCTGTTCGTCATGGGCGACAACGACTGGCATGAGTTCGACGCCTGGCCTCCCAAGAAGAGCAAGGTGCAGCCGTGGTACTTCGACAGCGAACACGGCGCGAACAGCGACGCCGGCGACGGTACGCTGTCAGTACAGACTCCGGCAGGTGGTGCGCACGACTCCTTCGTCTACGATCCCATGAACCCTGTGCCCACCAACGGTGGCGCGAACTGCCATTTCTTTCTGGACAACCTCGGCGTGAAGGACCAGCGTGAGATCGAAAAGCGAGATGACGTGTTGGTATACACCTCGGCGCCGATGAAGCACAAGACCACCATCATCGGACCGTTGCGGGCAGTGATCCATGCCTCCACCGAGGGAAAACAGACGGATTTCACCGCGAAGCTCGTGGAAGTGCGGTCGGACGGCTACGCGCGGATCATCGCGGACGGGATCAAACGCGGTCCGGATGACATCCACGGCGCTTCGGTCAAGACGATGGAGCCCGGCAAGGTCTACCGTTTCACGATCGACATGGGCGGGACGGCCATCGCGATCAAGAAGGGACATCAGCTTCGTGTGGAGGTTTCGAGTAGTAACTTCCCCAAGTACACGCGTAACCCCAACACGGGCGAGCCGCCGGAGTTGACAACGGATTTCAGAAAGGTAACACAGAAATTGATGCACACCGCGGAATA
>Ga0055481_10000092_pt1 | contig 23343 bp, 26 predicted proteins | sample Muzzi_PWC_D2_FD_57936 | JGI IMG/M metagenome (GOLD analysis project Ga0055481, IMG submission 57936) | Wetland microbial communities from San Francisco Bay, California, USA, that impact long-term carbon sequestration - Muzzi_PWC_D2 | ecosystem: Environmental > Aquatic > Marine > Wetlands ... | reverse complement strand
CCTCGTAGCCGGGAACCGCCGCCAGGGTACCGGTCCCCCCCTCTTGTGTCGCTGCTACCATCATCTTCGCCATTTGCAACGCCGACTCTTCGGAAACCACCCGCCGTTGCACCTGCGGCCGTTTTTTTTCCACAACCTGGCCGTAGCAATCGACCACCTTCTCCACCAGATAGGGCTGCATAAGGTAGCCGCCGTTGGCGATCGCGCCCATCGCGGTCGCCAGCTGCACGGGGGTGACCATCAATCCCTGGCCGAACGACATGGCGGCCAGATCGACTTCGAACCATTCATCCGGCGAACGCAGCAAGCCCCGACTTTCGCCCGGGACCTCAATCCCGGTCGGTTCGCCAAATCCGAACTCTGTCAGATAATTGTAAAACTTTTCCCGTTCCAGCGCTTTGCCGATTTTTGCCGCGCCGATGTTTGAGCTGAACTTCAGAATCTCCGCAACACTCAGCCGGTCATACGGATGATGGTCATGGATGACCTTGCCGCCGACACGGAAGGTTCCGTGTTCGCAATCGATCTTCTTCCCCGGAGTTACCAGCTTGTCGTTCAGGGCCGCCGCGATTAGAAAGACTTTCATGGTCGAGCCCGGTTCATAGGCGTCGGCAACCGCCCGATTCCGGAAATTTCGCGGCCGGTAACGGGCGAACGAATTCGGATTGAAATCGGGTTGACTCGCCATCGCCAGGACTTTACCTGTTGCCGGTTCCATGACGACGACGGTGCCGGCCCTGGCCTTCTGCTCCTTGACCGCCGCTTCCAGCTCTTTTTCGGCAATATATTGAATATTTTTGTCGAGCGTAAGGTGCAAGCTCGCACCAAATCGCCCCTGATTGAGCAGCGGGTCGCCGGCACCGATGCCGCGCCCCCGATTATCCCGTTCGGTCACCAGGAAGCCGCCATCGCCAAGGATCTGCGCATCGTACTTGAGCTCCAGACCTTCCAGCCCATGGGGGTCAAGACCGGTAAAACCAAGCACCTGGGCACCCAATTCGCCGTTCGGATAATAGCGCTTGTGCTCCTTGGTGAAATGCACCCCGGGCAAGTCCATGGCCCGAACCAGTTCGCTTTCCTGAGGCGAAACCTGCCGCTTGAGCCAAAGGAAATTCTTTTTCGATTTCAGCTTGGCCCGCAACCCCCGCTTCGGCAAATGCAGGGCGTCCGCGAGATATTCAACGCCCCGTTCCGGGTCATCGGTTTCAGCAGGGTTCACATAAATGGAATCGGTCTCGATACTCAGGGCCAGCTCCTCGCCATTGCGATCGTAAATCGTTCCCCGCTGCGGAGTCAGCGGAATAACCCTCTGATGCTGTCGCTCCGCGCGCTTTAGCCAGTCATCCTGGTGGCGAACCTGGAGATGGAATGCCCGGACCGCAACCAGGGAAAAGACCGCGAAAAACAACAGGCCAAAAAACCTGATACGAAGCAGCAACCATTTCTCCCGTCCGTCCATCAATCAACCGTGATGATCTGTTCGGGAGAAGGAAAGCGCAGGCCGAGACTCTTTCTGGCCATCCGTTCAATACGGGCCGGACGGCTCAGGCTGGCAGATTCAAGGCGCAACTCCTGCGACTCGTGCTGCAAGGAGCGTAATTGAGATTCAAGACTGGCGATGTCGTAATCGAGATTCACCACCTGCAGACGCGACCAGACGATGAACAGGCTGATCAGCAGGAGCAGGGCGACGAAGACAAAGGTAGGCAACAGGCGGGGCCGCTGCAGCGAAAATCCGTTGATCTTTGGGATCGGCCTGAGCAGTGTATCGGCCATGGTACCCTCCAGTAGGTGCGAACGTGGTGCATCATTTCAATTTTCGGACGGCTCTTAGGATGGCACTGCGAGAACGCTGATTCTGCGCAATTTCATCTGCATCCGGACGAATCGCGCGCCGGGTCAGGATTTCGACCTCCGGCTGCCGGCCACATTGGCAAATCGGCAATTTCGGTGGACAGACACAACCCATGGCGGCATCACGAAACATATGTTTGACGATCCGGTCTTCCAGCGAATGGAAGCTTATGACCACCAGCCTTCCGCCGGGGTGCAACAGTCGAAGTCCGATTTCGACTCCTCTGCGCACCTGTTCCAGTTCATCGTTGACAAAGATCCTGAGGGCCTGAAACACCCGGGTTGCCGGGTGGATCCGCGCCGGCTGGCGCCCCCCGGGAACCGTCTCCCGGATCAGTTCGGCCAACTCCGCGGTCGTTTCGAACGGTTGTTCGTGACGCCGTTGGCAGATCCGGCGGGCAATCTTTCTAGCCCAGCGCTCCTCGCCGTAGTCACGGAAAATCCTCGCCAACTCAAATTCGTCCAGGGCATTGACAACTTCGGCCGCCGTCTCGCCGGCGCTACGGTCCATCCGCATGTCGAGGGGACCGTCATCTCGAAAGGAAAACCCCCGTTCCGGCGTGTCGAGCTGATGGGATGAAACCCCCAGATCGAGAAGCATGCCGTCGAGACCGTCAATCCCGAGTTCCGCCAGCTCCCTCTCCGCATCGGCAAAGGCCGCATGCCTCAATTTGACCCGGTCACCGAAAGGAGCGAGAACCTCTGCCGCCTTTTCGAGGGCCGCCGAATCGCGATCCAGTCCGATCAGGATGCCGTCGGGAGCCGAGGCCTCAAGGATCTGCCGGGCGTGTCCGCCGCCTCCCAGGGTGCCGTCCAGGTAGATACCGCCGGCCTGCGGCCGTAGATAGGACAGGACCTCCCGGGGCATGACCGACAAGTGCCTGAACCGTTCCGTCACCAAAATTTCAAAGACCCAAATCGAAGCGGGACTGAGGGTTGTCGTCGAGTCGCGCCTGGGCCTGCTCGCGTGACTGCGCATGCTGGTCGCGACCCATCAACAGGATCTTTTTCGCCACCCCGATGGCGACAAACTCCCGCACATCGCCAACCAATCCGGCATGTTCCCGCAGGGATTGACTTAACTGGATCCGTCCCTGCTTGTCGAAACCGCATTCCGTGGCGGGCGAAACCGTGGTCAGGTAGAGGTCGTCACGGAACTGACCCGGGGGAAGCTGTTCAATCTTGTCAACGATCTCTTGCCAGACCGGCAGCGGGTAGGCAACCACACCCCCCTTGTCTTCGGTGACCACCAGCTGGCAGTCTCCATATACCCGTTCGAGCTCGTCCCGGAACCTGGCCGGAATGCTGGCCCGCCCCTTGGCATCGATCGAGTTGTAGAATTTCCCCTGGAAGTTAACCATGTCCGTATTTGGCCCTTTTTGACACCTTTTGACACTTTTAATGGAAATATAACGGCCGTCAAGCAGCATGTCAAGCTAAATTTCCAATTCAAAAGGGGTTTTAGCGGTTGCGGCGAGATCGGGGATCGAGCCTCGATTCAGGGCCGTATGCCTGGACTCGTGAGCAAGAAAGAATGATGCGGGGCTTCGGGAGAAAGAAGGGGGATGACACTGATCCCAGCGGGAAAGTTCTGGCAGCCGGATCAGCTTGGCGGTGGAAGGATCATCTCGATCAGTTCGATGCGGCGCTCAACCATTTTACGCACGACAAAGCGGACCTCCCGCCAACGACACTCATCCCCCTCGGCCGGAATCGATCCGAGACTGCGCATCACGAATCCGGCCAGAGTCGTCGCATGTTCCTCGGTCACCTCCAGACCGAAGCGCTTGTTCAGATCCCGCAGGGAACAGGCACCATCGACCAGGAACCGGTTGGGGGAGAGCTCCTGCAGCAAAGATTCTTCGACATCGAATTCATCCTGGATCTCGCCGACGATCTCTTCGACGACGTCCTCCAGGGTGACGATCCCTTCCACCCCGCCGTATTCGTCCACCACCACCGCCAAGTGGACCCGTTGCCGGCGGAATGACTGCAGCAGGGTTGCAATCCGTTTTGATTCGGGGACAAAATAGGGAGCGCGGATCAGTTTGCGCATGGAAAATTCGTCGGCACGATGAACATAATTCAGAATTTCTTTGGAATGGATAATGCCGAGGATATTGTCCATATCTCCTTCATAAACCGGGAATCGGGAATGGCGCGCCTGCTGAACCTGTGTCAGGATCTCGTCAAACGGGGTCTCAACTTCAATTCCGACAACCTCGGTCCGGGGGATCATGACATCCCGCACCCGGATCTGCGACAGCTCGAAGACCCCGTGCAGCATCCGGTGCTGCTCCTCGGCAACCACCCCTGCCTGTTCACCGACGGAAATCATGGTACGAATCTCATCCTCGGAAATAAACGGCCGGGCAGACTCACCCGGAAAGATTTTTGCCAGCAGCCTGGAAATCGCCGAAACCAGCCACAGCGCCGGGGAGAACAGCCACATGATCAGCAGGATCGGCCGCAACACAAAGAAGGAGACTTTTTCCGGCGAGCGGGACGCATAGGTCTTGGGAGCAATCTCGGCAAAGATCAGCAACAGCGGAGTCAGGACCACAATGGTCAGCAACTCGCCGCGTTGTCCGTAATATGACACGAACAGGGTGGTGGCAAAGACCGAGGCGGCAATATTGACCAGATTATTACCAACCAAGATAGCGCTCAACAATCGTTCGGGGCTTTCGAGCAGATGTTCCAGACGGCGTGCACCGCGCCGGTTCTTTTCCACCAGGTACCTGACCCGCAGCCGGTCAATGGCCGTCAGTGCCGTCTCCGATCCGGAAAAAAAGGCCGAAAGAGCAAACAGGCAGCCAAGTCCCAGCAGTTGTAAAAACAGATCTTCCGTCATGTCCCCTATCTCGTGAACCCTTCTGGAGTTTACCTAATAATGTTTGAGAATACAACGAGTTGCAAATATCCTGATCGCCTCATTGCGGCATTGCCTGCCTTGGCGTGCGTATGGTATAAGCCGAATAATCGCATTTGATAAGCAGAACAGGAGTCTTCATGGACAAGGACCGGGCAAAACAACGCCACTCGGAGTTGGCCGCGCTCATTCATCACCACAATCGTCTTTACCATGAACTCGACAGCCCGGAAATCTCCGACGCCGAATTCGATGCCCTGTTTCGCGAACTGCTGGAGCTCGAGGCAGCCTGGCCGGAACTGGAGACCGCTGACTCCCCTTCGCGGCAGGTCGGCGCCCCTCCCGCGGAGAAATTCTCGGCGGTCCGCCATGCCCAGCCGATGTTGTCGCTGAAGAATGCCAAGAACGAGTCGGAGCTGATCGGCTTCGACAAGAGCCTCCGTGAAACCTTCCTCGGCGACGCCGCCGAGCTGGAATATGTCTGCGAAATGAAGCTCGACGGCGTTGCCGTCGAGCTTACCTACACCCGGGGGCGGCTGACTCAGGCCAGCACCCGTGGTGACGGCACCACCGGCGAAGATATCACGGAAAACATCAGAACCATCGCGAATCTCCCGGAAACCCTGAAGTCACCCTGCCCGGAACTGGTCGATATTCGTGGCGAAGTCTATTTCGAGCTCGACGATTTCCGTGCTCTCAATCGCCGCCAGGAAGAAGCGGCCGCAAAGACGTTCGCCAACCCCCGCAATGCAGCCGCCGGAACCCTGCGCCAGCTGGATGCCTCGATCACCGCCGGCCGTCCACTGAAAATCTTCTGCTACGGTACCGGTCGCCTCGAGCCGGACCGGTTCGAAACCCACCTCAGACTGCTGGAGCAGTTTCGCTGCTGGGGACTGCCGGTCAATCTGGAGCGCACCCGGGTCGTCAAAGGCACCGCCGGAGTCCTGGAAAATTTCCAATCGTTGCTGGAGGCTCGGAATTCACTGCCGTTCGAGATCGACGGCATGGTGGTCAAGGTCAACTCAGTCCCTCTGCAGCGGGAACTCGGAGAAATCAGCCGTACGCCCCGCTGGGCCATCGCTTACAAGTTTCCGCCCCGCCAGGAGATCACCGTACTGAAACAGGTCGGGCTGCAGGTCGGACGCACCGGCGCCATAACCCCGGTCGCGCATCTCGAACCGGTCGAGATCAGCGGAGTTACGGTGTCCCGCGCCAGCCTGCACAACTGGGATGAAATCGAGCGCCTGGGGGTCAGGATCGGCGACCGGGTGGTTGTGGAGCGGGCCGGGGATGTCATCCCCGATGTGGTTCGCGTCCTGACCGACCGGCGAAGCGGAGACGAACAGCCGATCCCCTTCCCCACCAGCTGCCCGGAATGCGGCGAACCGGTGAGCAAGAATCCTGACGAAGTCGTCCCGCGCTGCGTCAATCAGCATTGTCCGGCCCGGACCATCGAACAGCTCAAGCATTTCGTCTCGCGGTCGGCGATGGACATTGACGGCCTTGGCGAAAAACAACTGGCGCAACTGATCGAACGCGACAAAATCAGGGATGTCGCAGATCTTTACCGGTTGACCGGCGAGGACCTCTTCACCCTCGAGCGGATGGGAGACACCCTGGCGAATAAACTGCTGCAGTCGATCGAGGCCAGCAAGACCCGGCCCCTGTCAAAACTGCTTTTCGCTCTCGGGATCCGCCATGTCGGGGCACACACGGCAAGGCTTCTCGCCAAACGCTTTTCCACCCTGTCCGACCTCGCCTCTGCGCCTCCTGAGAAGCTGTTGCAGATTCACGAAATCGGCGCCAAGGTCGCCGAATCGGTCAACGACTTTTTTTCCAACCCGGTCAACCGGCAGCTGCTGAACCGGTTGGAACAGGCCGGAGTCAACCCGGCTGAAGAAGCTACCGTCAGCAGCGACGGTCCTTTCAATGGCAAAACCTTAGTCGTCACCGGCACCCTTGAACAGTTCACCCGCAAGGAGGCCGAAAATCTGATTGAACAGCTTGGCGGCCGCGCAGCCGGTTCGGTCAGCAAAAAAACCGATTACCTCATCGCCGGCACCGGCGCAGGTAGCAAACTTGAAAGAGCCCGGGAGCTCGGCCTGAAAATTCTCGATGAAAACCAGTTCGCTGCATTAGTGAAGGAGATCGAGGGATGAAACTGATGACTGTCAAGTTGAGGATCAGCGGTCGGGTTCAGGGGGTCTGTTTCCGTCATTACACTCGCGAAACCGCCATGCAGAACGGGGTCAATGGCTGGGTCAGAAATTGTCCGGACGGATCGGTCGAAGCCATCCTGCAGGGTGGGGAGGAAGCGGTCCGCAAGGTGATCCGCTGGTGCCATGACGGCCCATCGGCCGCCAACGTGGCTAAAGTTGAAGTGACGGTACCGGAGCAGATCGGGCGCTACGACAATTTCACGATTCGCAGCTGACTCAATCAGCTTCTTTTTTGAGTCGCAAACTCTCCCGGTAAACCTCGCTCCCCGGGAGACCATGCTCCTTCGCCACCTGCTTGACGATCTGTCGCATCGGTTGCCCGGTCTCTTGACGAAGCCTGAGCAGGGCCTCCCGCACCGTCTCATGTGGAGGCTGCTGCACAACCGGCCCGACCAGCAGCACCATTTCCCCGCGCAATTTTTCTCTGGAAGCCCGTTCCAGGAGCTCCTCAGCCGTCCCACTCAGCAGTTCTTCATGCAGCTTGGTCAATTCGCGGGCCACCACCACTCTACGCTCCGGACCCAGTTCTGCAACCAGGTCGGCCAGCGATTTCTGAATTCGGTGCGGGGCCTCGTAGAAAATCGTCGTTCGGGTTTCGTCCCGCAGACCCCGAAACTGCTCCCGGCGGGGTTTGCTGCGCGGCGGCAGAAATCCTTCGAAAATAAAGCGCTCGGTCGGCAGGCCGCTGATTGCCAGGGCGCTGACCACTGCACTGGCGCCCGGCACCATGGTTACGGTTATGCCGAGCTGGCGGCAGCGCTGCACCAGCAGGTAACCGGGATCGGAAATTGCCGGGGTCCCGGCATCGGAGATCAACGCGACATCGTCTCCCTGTTGCAGCCGCTCGAGCAGCTTTCCGCCTTTTACCGCTTCATTATGGGCAAAGTAGCTGGTCAGGGGGGTTTTGATACCGTAATGCTGGAACAGTTTACGGCTGTGGCGGGTATCTTCCGCGGCGACCAGCGCCACCTCCTTGAGGATGCGCAGGGCGCGAAAGGTCAGGTCCTCGAGATTTCCAATCGGGGTAGCGACCAGGTAGAGAGTTCCGCAACTCATCGGCTCGGGGTCAACTCACGGCAGGATTCAGGGATTCGAGTTCATCCAGCCAGAGCCGTACCACCGCATCGCTCGGCATCCGCCAGTCGCCGCGTGGGGACAGCGCGACGCTGCCGACCTTGGGCCCGTCCGGCAGGCAGGAACGCTTGAACTGCTGGCTGAAAAAGCGCTGGTAAAAGACCTTGAGCCAGCGAAGGATTTCGTCCGCTTCGAACTGTCCGGAAAATGCCTGGCAGGCCAGCAGATAGATCTTGCCGGGTCGGGTGTGCAGGCGCAACAGATGGAAAAGGAAAAAATCGTGCAGGACGTAGGGACCGACCGTTTCTTCGGTCTTCTGTTCGATGTCGCCGTTTTCATCCGGCGGCAGCAATTCCGGTGAAACCGGGGTCGCTCCGATATCGTGCAGGATTTCACTTGCCCGGCCGGAGAATTCGGCGTCGGCGCACCAGTCGACCAGGTAGCGAACCAGGGTTTTCGGCACGCCGGCATTGACTCCGTACATCGACATGTGATCGGCGTTGTAGGTACACCAGCCGAGCGCCAGTTCAGACAAATCGCCGGTGCCGATAACCAGACCGCCGACCTGGTTGGCGACATCCATCAGGATCTGGGTCCGCTCGCGGGCTTGGGCGTTTTCGAAGGTGATGTCATGCCGGGTTTCGGGATGGTCGATATCGGCAAAATGACTACGCACGGCAGCCTCGATCGAAACAACTTTCAGCGTCACCCCGAGCAGACCGGCCAATCGCTCGGCATTGGTCCGGGTTCTTTGCGTGGTGCCGAATCCGGGCATGGTCAGGGCGACGATCCCGCTGCGGTCCAGCTCAAGCAGATCAAAAGCCTTGACCGTGACCAGCAGTGCCAGGGTCGAATCGAGCCCACCGGATATGCCGATCACCGCCTTGCCGCTGCCGGTATGCCTGAGCCGCTTGGCCAGTCCGCTGGTCTGGATCGAAAAGATCTCCCGGCAGCGGGCGTCCCGCTCCGCTTCCTGTCCCGGCACAAACGGGGTCGCCTGCAGCGGTCTCAGCAAGGTTTCTGTCCGGCACTCGGCCAACGGGATCAGCACCTCGCGCCCACCATCCCGGACGGCATCGGCAAAGCTGTTGTTGCGATAACGTTCGACCAGCAGCCGCTCGAGATCGACATCGGCAACCGCCAGTTGCGAGTCGAACCGGAAACGCGCGGTTTCGGCCAGCAATTGGCCGTTTTCGGCAATCAGGCTGTGTCCGGAGTAGACCAGATCGGTCGTCGATTCACCCGGACCGGCCGAAGCGTAGGCGTAGGCGGCCAGGCAGCGGGCCGACTGGGAGCCGACCAGTTGCCGGCGGTAAGCTTCCTTGGCCAGAATTTCCGGACTCGCGGAAGGATTCAGGAGCAGGGTCGCTCCCCGGGCAGCAAGCAAGCCGCTCGGCGGCGAAACCGACCAGAGGTCCTCGCAGATTTCGATGCCGATACAGCAACGGCCATCAGCGGCGGACCGGAACAAGAGATCGGAGCCGAAAGGGACCGTATCGCCGGCCAGTTCCAGTTCGCTCTCAATCACCTGCCTGGCCGAAGAAAACCAGCGTTCCTCGTAGAATTCCTGGGTTCCCGGCAAAAAGGTTTTTGGCACCACTCCGGCAATCCGGCCGCCGGCCAACAGGGCAGCGGCGTTGTACAATTTGCCGCCGCAAGCGACGGGCAGGCCGACAACCGTCACCAGTTCAAGCTCATCCGCCGCCGCCGCAAGTTCGCCCAGGGCCGCCTCGGCGGCAGCCAGAAGAGCCGGCTGGTAAAACAGGTCACCGCAGCTGTAACCGGTCAAGCCGAGTTCGGGGAACAACAGGGTTTGGCACCCCGCCTGCCGAGCCTTCCGCATGACCTCGAGGATCCGATCGCGATTGAATGCGACATCGGCGACCTGCAGTTCCGGACTGGCGACACCGAGCCGAAGGCAACCGATATCCCTGAGATTGATGGCAGTATTCATAATTGACCTGTCAAATCAGCCGTTTTCGCAATCATAGCCATGCCGGTGGCAAAAAGCAAACCGGCGGCATCAGAGTTCGAAGGCATTGGCGATATGCTCCACCTGCACCTGGCCGTCGGTTTTAAGAACCGCTATGACATCGAAGCGCGGCTGCAACTTGCCCGCAGGATGTTCAGCCAGATACCACTGGGCGGCCCTGATGATCTGGCGTTGCTTATGCGCCCCGACCGCCTCCTGGGGGTGACCGTAGCTCCTGCTCTGTCGGGTCTTGACCTCGACGAACACCAGCAGCTTGCGATGCCGGGCCACGATATCGATCTCGCCGACCGGAGTCCTCAGGTTGCGATGCAGAATCTTCAGCCCCTGCTTGCGCAGATAACCGGCGGCATGCTCTTCACCCCAGGCGCCCAGGGTCAGCTGGGCCTCGGTCATAACCCCTCGACATATTCGGCGACACCGGAAAAGCTCCGGCGGTGAATCGGGCAGGGACCTTGAACGGCGATGGTCCGGCGATGCGCCAGGCTGCCATACCCCTTATGCCTGTCGAACCCGTAATCCGGATAGCGCCGGTGATAGCCGAGCATCATCCGGTCCCTGACCACTTTGGCGATCACCGAGGCGGCGGCAATCGATGCCGAGCGCGAATCCCCCTGCTTCAGCGTCAACTGCGGAATCCCGTTCGGCACCTGGGTGATGCCGTCGATCAGCAGATAGTCGGCCGGCGTCTGCAGGCGTTCGACGGCCAGCGACATGGCGCGCAGGGTGGCCTGGAGAATATTCATCCGATCGACCAGACCGGCATCGGCAATCCCAAGGCCGACGGCAAGCGCCTGCTGCTTGATCCGCGGAAACAGCTGCTCGCGTTTTTTTGTGCTCAGTTTCTTGGAATCGGTCAATCCCGGCAGATCATACCCCTCCGGCAGGATTACGGCAGCAGCAACAACCGGCCCGGCCAGAGGTCCGCGGCCGGCTTCGTCGACCCCGGCAACCGCTACCCTTCCCGCGGCTCTGGCGCGTGACTCAAAATGCCACAGCGAAAGCTCCTCCGTCGGAAACAGCTCTAGCGTCGAATCGTTCATACGTCTAAAAATACCGTTGGATTTTTAAGCATCTTGTAATAATATGCGAAAAAAATTGAGAATGCCATTCCGAAAGGAGAGAGGACTGATGCTGATTGTACTTTGCGGGTTGTTACTGGCGTTGTATCTGTTTTTCCTGGTTGACTGGAAAATGTTTCGCACTGCCTTCACCCAGGGAGGGTGGGTCGCACTCGGGATCTATGGTCTGATTGCGATTGGCTACGTATTGGTCAAGGCGCACATTCATACCGGTGGCGCCATGCACCACTAGGCTGAAACGAATAAAGCCGGTCTGCGCACCCTGAATCGGAGGGTGCTGCAAACCGGCCAGGATCGCGCAACAAAAAAGCCCCGGGGAACCCTCGGGGCTTTGCTTTTGCCGGCAATTACACGCGACGTTGTTCGCGGATGCGAGCTGCCTTGCCTGACAGGTTGCGCAGGTAGTACAGCTTGGCCCGGCGAACCCGGCCGACCGTCATCACATCGATCCTGTCGACGGCGGGTGAATGCAGCGAGAAAATTCTCTCCACCCCGACGCCGCCTGAGATCTTGCGGACGGTAAAGGTCGAGCCGACGCCGCGATTGACCCGCTTGATGCAGACCCCCTGGAAAATCTGGATTCGCTCCTTGTCCCCCTCGGCAATCTTGACATGCACCCGCAGGGTGTCACCGGCCTTGAATACCGGAATGTTTTTTTTGATGTGTTCCATTGCTAAACGATCAACGAGATTCATTTCTATCCTCCTCAAACAAGATACGTATCTGGTAGTTTCAGTTCTAGTTACTATTAGGTTGCAGCCGTGGCGGGCCGAAAAGCCGATCTAACATGATCGCGGCGGCCGCCCGCACCGACAGATGGTTGTAATCTGTTCCACACCGGATCGACTCCAGAACCGGCCACCCTGCCGCGAACAGTTGCGGTGCCAGCCCCCAACCGGTCCCCAGGGTCAGGACCACCGGACGGGATTCGCATAACCTGCGCCCGTCTCCGAACGTTATTCCGTCCGAACGCTGCGCCCCGGTCAACAGCGCTGTCGCCGGTCGGCCGCAACGGCTGGAAAAATCATCCAACGCCGACTGCAGCGTCGCCTCGACCTGAACCAGTTTCAGGGCCTCACCCCGGGCCGGATTATAGCTGGCACCGAATCCCTCCAGCCAGTGGTCGAGCAGCCTGGCAACCAGTCGCTGCTGTTCAGCGAGCGGGGTAACCAGGTAAAATTTCCCGGCGCCGTAACTCCTTGCCGCCCGGGCGATATCATGGATATCGAGATTGGTCACCGCCGTGGTGACCAGGTCGCCGCGCCGATCGATCACCGGGTGATGAACCAGGGCCACCGCCCAGTCAATCCGGCTCATTCGTCTTTCAGCTCATCCAGCAGTTGCCGGTCGCTGTCTGACAGGTCGACGGTTTCCAGCAGGTCGGGGCGCCGCTCCCGAGTTCGTTTCAGCTGCTCTATGCGGCGCCATCGGGCGATCGCCGCATGGTTGCCCGAAAGCAAAACTTCCGGGACCTTCCTGCCGTCGAACTCGGCCGGCCGGGTGTACTGGGGATATTCCAGCAACCCGTCGGCAAAAGAATCATGTACCGCGCTGCCGCTCGACCCGAGCACCCCTGGAAGCAGCCTGGCTACGGCGTCGATGATCGTCATGGCCGGCAACTCTCCACCGGTCAACACGAAATCACCCAGCGAATATTCGGCATCGACCAGCTCCCTGATCCGCTCGTCGATCCCCTCGTAACGGCCGCAGACGAAAATCAGGCCGGGCAATTGGGCCAGTTCGGCCGCCGCAGCCTGGTCGAATCTTTCCCCCTGCGGCGTCATCAGCAAAACTTTCGAGCCGGGTGCCTGCCTCCGCAGTTCCTGCAGAGCCTTCGCGACCGGATCGACCTTCATGACCATCCCGTCGCCCCCGCCATAGGGAGTGTCATCGGTCGTCAGATGCCGCCCTTCAGCCCAATCGCGCAGGTTGTGAGCCCGGATATCGATCAGCTCTTTATCGGCGGCCTTCCCCAGAATGCTCTCGGCAAACGGCGAGGCGATCATGCCGGGAAAGAGCGTCAGGACATCAAATCTCATGGGCTTTCCGGAAAAAGTCCATCGGGCACGTCGACCCGCATGATTCCCGACTCCTTGTCCAGTTCGACAACAAAAGGCTCGATGGCCGGGATCAGGACTTCGCCGTACGGTCCCTGCACCACATAAATTCCGTGAGCCGCAGTGACAAACATATCTTCCAGGACCCCGATGTCACCGCGCTGCTGATCGACAACCTGCAGGCCGGACAATTCAAACCAGAACAACCGGCCGGCTTCGCGACGGATATCAGCTGTGTTCACCAGTACCTGCCGGCCGACCAGGTCGACGACCTGGCTGATATGGTCGTAACCTTCAAGCTGAATGATCACGTACCCCTTGTTGGGTCTGGCCTTGACCAGGTTCACAAGGCTCGGCTGTCCGCCGGCAGATTGCAGAAAAATTCTGCTGGCCGCCAGCAGGGCGTCCCGATCTTCAGGATGAGTTCGAACCTTGAGCTCGCCACGCAAGCCGTGCGTGTCGATGATTTTACCGAGCGGATTCAGATCGTCGTTCCCAGGTCTGCTCATTCCATAATCTGCAGATTCGCCCGCCGGTTTTCCCGGGTCGCCTTGGCGTTGAGCAACGTCCGCATCGCCTTGGCGGTCCGCCCCTGCTTGCCGATGATGCGCCCCATGTCTGACTGAGCAGCAGCCAGTTTGACCAGAATGGTGCCGTCCTCAGCTTCTTCCTCGGTCAGAACAATCGCGTCCGGATTTTCCACCAGGGATTTGGCAATAAACTCGATCAAGTCTTTCATGGGTCCGTCCTTTGGTGACTGGGGAACCTGGCCTCAGTTACCTTGGAGGAATCAGGTCCCTTGCGGTTGCTTGAACTTGGTCCAGAGCCCCTTGCCTTTCAGCAGGGTCTTGACCGTGTCGGTCGGCAAAGCACCTTTGTTCAGCCACTCAAGAGTCAGATCCTCGTTCAGCGCGACCAGGGGTGGATCAAGTTTCGGATCATATTGCCCAAGATTTTCAATAAACCGGCCATCACGCGGAAAACGCTCGTCGGCTACGACGACTTGGTAAAAAGGTCTTTTCTTCGAGCCGCCACGAGCCAGCCTGATTTTTACTGCCATTAGGTATTCCTCCCGGTTGGTTCTTATCTGTTGCTACGTTATTGTCTAGAAAGGCATTCCGCTGCCGCGGCCCAGCATATTCTTCAGGCCCTTCGGTCCAAGCTTCTGCATTTTCTTCATCATCTTCTGGGCTTCAGTAAAGCGCTTGACCAACTGATTGACATCCTGCACGGAAGTGCCGCTGCCCCGGGCGATACGCAGGCGCCGGGACCCGTTGAGGATCCGGTGATCGTTACGTTCGCGCCGGGTCATCGAGTTGATGATCGCTTCGATTTTTTTCAGTTCCTGGTCGGGTATCTGCACCCCCTTGGCCTGCTTCATTGCCTTTCCGGCTCCCGGAATCAGCTTCAGCAGGTTATCCATGGAACCCATTTTCTTGATCGTCTGCAGCTGATCACGAAAGGTCTCAAACGTAAACCCCTGATTGCGCAGCTTGCTTTCCAGGGCGACGGCATCTTCTTCGTCAACCGCGGCCTGGGCCTTCTCGATCAAGGTCAGCACGTCGCCCATGCCGAGGATCCGCTGGGCCATCCGGTCGGGATGGAACGGTTCCAGGGCATCGAGTTTTTCCCCCAGGCCGACCAGCTTGATCGGCTTGCCGCAGACAGCGCGGATTGACAGGGCGGCACCGCCACGGGCATCGCCGTCCAGCTTGGTCAGGATGACCCCGGTTACTTCCAGCCGCTCGTTGAAACTCTGGGCTATATTGACCGCATCCTGGCCGGTCATGGCATCCGCCACGAACAGAATTTCACGAGGGTCGACGGCCTGCTTGATCCGTTCGAGTTCCTGCATCAGGGTATCGTCGATATGCAGGCGTCCAGCAGTGTCGAGGATAACCGTATCGAAACCGTTCAATTCGGCGAACCGCAGAGCCTGGCTGCAGATATCGACCGGGTCATGATCGGCAGAGCTGTCATACACCGCGACATCGAGTTGTCGGCCGAGAGTCTTGAGCTGTTCGATCGCGGCAGGACGATAGACATCCGCCGGGACCAGCAGCGGATTGCGTTTTTCTCGTCGCAGCTTGAGCGCCAGCTTGCCGCAGGAGGTGGTTTTGCCTGCTCCTTGCAGACCGCAAAGCATCAGCGGCACCGGCGGCCGGGAAGCCAGACTGAGAGAATTGTCTTCCCCCTCGCCCATCAGGCGGGCGAGTTCCTCGCGAACCACCTTGACCACCTGCTGCGCCGGCGTCAGGCTTTTCAGAACATCCTGGCCGACCGCCCGCTCCCGGACCGCGGTGATAAAATCCTTGACCACCCGAAAATTGACGTCGGCTTCCAGTAGCACCAGACGGACTTCACGCAGCGCCTCCTGGATATTCTCCTCGGTAAGACGTCCGTGTCCGCGCAGCTTTTTAAAGACCGAATCAAATTTTTCTGTCAGGCTGTCAAACATCCGGGCACACGTGTGGCTTCGAGAGCTGTCGCAAATGAAGAACTATAGGGAAGCAACTGACCTTTGTCAAGCAAATTTCCTATTGCCGGGCCGGTGCCCAGGGGAGCTCCAATGGGGTGTATCGACCATCAATCAGCTGGTAAAGTTCAGCCGGCAGCAGCTTCTCCCGCTCGAGCAGATCCAGGACCGCAGCTCGTGCTTCCGGGGCCAGACGGATCGCCAGGCCGCAATCGGAGTTCAACTGACGCGGCACCGGGATCAGCAGGATGTCGGCCCGATTCTGTTTGAGGATCTTTTCCGCTTTCATCACCCGGTGGATGGAATTGAAAATTGCCACCAGATCGCCTTCCTGAACCATAAGTTTTTGCTCTCAAACTGGTAAATTCAGCCGGCCGTCGGACACATCAATTGACACCCGTCCTTGAACAAAGTTAACATGCTTCAATCGCAAATAACTACCTCGACGAAGGATTCCCTAAGCCATTGACAACTGAACAGAGTATCAACCTGACCCTGCTGCTTCTCGTCGCCTTCATGGCCAACATTCCACTCGGTTACCTGCGCGAGGCAGCCGACAAATTCTCCCTTCGCTGGTTCATCTATGTCCACCTGTCGATCCCGGTGATCATCCTGCTCCGCCACCATTACGGCTTCGGCTGGATTTTCGTACCTTTTACCCTCGGCTGCGCAGTGCTCGGCCAGTTGGTCGGCGGTCGCCTGCAGCGCAAGGCAACCCGGTGAAGCAGCCGTATCGTCCCCGCATGCGGCGCGCCAGTCGGGCCGGAAGCATTTTGCAGCAGCTGTTCCACGCCCAGGGAATGGAGCAGAAGTTTCGCGAATACCGCGCCTGGGAAGTATGGGAACAGGTCGTCGGACCGCAAATCGCCAGTCATGCCAGGCCGCTGCGTTTACGCGAAGGAGTTCTCGAAGTCCGGGTCGATCAGCCGATCTGGATGCAGCAGCTGCGGCTGATGGCTCCCGAGATCCTGCAGAAACTGAATCGCGCGCTGGGCGAAGAACTGATTCGCGAGCTTTACTGGCGCCGTGGAACTCCGCGCAAGGAAGAACTCCTTGAACCGTCACCGCCCCCGGCCAAACCGTTGCCGAAATTAACCGCCGCAGAACAGCAACGCATCGACGAGGCCGCTGCGGCCCTGCCCGACAACGAACTCCAGTCCTCGCTCAAGAGCCTGTTGAGCCTGCAGGCCCGGCTCAATAAGCAGCGCCGGGAGAAGGACTAGCCTTTCATTTCCCCGTAACAGGCCAGGACCTCGGCACTGTAGCCGTTCCCTTCATAAACATACAGCGGGGCCTCGACCTGCAAGCCCGGACTGCCGGAACGACGCCCTTCAACCAGTATCAACCTTGCCGCATCACCAAGCCGTGAATGGACCATCCGCAGCCGTTTCGGTTCGATGTTTTTCTGTCGCAGCGTCGTCAGCAAGTCGGTCAACCGTTCCGCCAGGTATACGATATGGAAGCGTCCACCGTTTTTCAGCAGGAAGGCTGCTGCCGCAATGAAATCATCCAGCGTCCCGGCGAGTTCGTGACGCGCGGCGGCCCGCTCCGGATCGGGTGCGGTCTTGCCGGTTTCCCGGGTTCGATAAGGGGGATTGGTCACAACGATATCGAATGACTGGGGGGCAAAAAGTTCCCTGTGCCGACGCAGGTCTCCCTCGACGATGCTGACTTTTCGCTCGAGATGATTGAGCAAACAATTGCGCCGCGCCAGCGCCGCGGCCTGCGGCTGAATCTCGATTCCGACACACTTCTGCACGCCATATCTGGCTGTCAACAGCAGCGGGATCACCCCGACCCCGGTGCCGAGATCGACCGCCATTTCAGCTGCGGCCACCCGACAAAATCCACAGAGCAGAAACGGGTCGATGGAAAACCGGTATCCGGCGGCGCCTTGCTGAAATTGCAGGCCGAATCCCCTCATGCGCTGTATTTCTGAATCCTGCAGCAATGATCCGCGGCTCCCGAAAAACAGCAACCCCAGAAGCTTTCGCCATGGGGTTGCAAAGATTGGGTCAGGTCAACCCGAAGTTGGAAAATCTGGATCGGTTCGTCTTCCAACCATTTTATCGAGTGCGAGTTCGCAACCTACTGATCGCAGCTGTCATGGAAGGAACTCTATACAATTCGCTGATAACTCCGCATCCGACCAGAGCCCGTCCGAGAACCGACTCGTTCAGGTTGCACTCACGCCAGATCGGAATCACCCGCCCCCGTAGGAATGCAGTCCGGAGAGGACCAGGTTGACACCGAGATAGCAGAAGATCGTCGCCACAAAACCGAAGACCGACAGCCAGGCGGCCTTCCTCCCGACCCAGCCGCGGGTGAAGCGGGCGTGCAGGAAGGCCGCGTAGATGAACCAGACGATCAGGCTCCAGGTTTCCTTCGGGTCCCAGCTCCAGTAGGTCCCCCAGGCGTAGTTGGCCCAGGCCGCTCCGGTGATGATCCCCAGGGTCAACAGCGGAAAGCCGATCATGATTGCCTTGTAGTTGATGTCGTCGAGGATTTTGACACTCGGGAACACCGCCAAAAGCCCGCCGGCCGGCGAGCCGTCGGCGTTGTTCTCTTCCTTGCCGTGCTTGATCAGGTACATGATCGACACCCCGCAGGCCACGGCGAAGGCGGCGTAGCCGAGAAAGCAGGTGATGACGTGGTAGGTCAGCCAGTTGCTTTGCAGAGCCGGAACCAACGGCTCGATGGCGTCATTGAGCTGCAGCTGGGCCCAGATCATCCCCAGAAAGGCGAACGGGATGACAAAGGCGCCAACCGCTCGCTGCTTGTATTTGAGATCGATAAGGACGTAAATCAGCACGATGGTCCAGGAGAAGAAGACCACCGACTCGTAGAGGTTGGACAACGGGGCGTGCCCTTCTCCACCGGGGATCTGATAGGTCTCCCACCAGCGCACGCCGATGGCGCCGGTATGGATCAACAGGCCGACCCAGGCGCAGATATTGGCGATCAGGGCCACGGTTTTGCCCCGGGTCGCCAGGTAAATGATAAACAGCACCATGCAGGCGAAGTAGGCGATGGTGGTAAAATTGAATAATTGCGTACTGGTCATGTCATGACTCCTCAGGTTCGGTTGGGATAACGCTTGCGTGTAAAACCCTCAACGTCTCAGAGCTTTGGAGGTTATGTCTCCAATTCGGCTTTCAGTTTCGCCTTGAACTCGTCAAAGAAGATTTCGAAACCCGGCTGGTTGCGATGGGCGGAACCACCGACCTTGATTCCGGTCTTGCCGTCAACCTCCTGCATGGTCAACCAGACCCGTCGATGGGAGAGGAAGAAGGCCGACATGCAGCCCGCCACCAGCAGAAAACAGCCGGTCCAGACCACCCAGACGCCGGGGTCCTTGGCGACCTGCAGCCCGGTATAGTAGCGCTGTTTAAGGTCGAGCAGCGAGAAGATGTACTCTCCGCCGCGCCGGGCGTCGAATTCGGGAAAGGCCTTGAGGACGACGAACGACGGATGGCTCTCGCCTGGCTGATGCTGGTGAACCAGGCCGGGCAGGACTTCAAGCCGTGCCGCTGGACCGAAGTTCTGGAACGACTCGGTGAAATCGGCAACCCGAAAGGCCTTGCCGCCAGGCAGTTCAGCCAGCTGCCCCTGTCGCGTGCTCAAAGTCACGGTTTCGCCGCTGGCGCGATGGGTCACCTTGAAGCTGAACTGGGGATCGCCCATCGGGCCGTAGCTCGACTGGTAGAAGGTGATCCCCTTGTAGGTCAGGGGGTCGTTGACTTGGATGGTCTTGGCCAGGACTTCCTTGCCGTTATCGATCACCCGCAGGTCCGAGACGAACTCCTTGGGCCGCCGTCCCCCCTCGTAGAACTCGACCTCGAAGCGATCGCAGAAAACTTCAAAACCGAGGTCGAGCTGCTGGTTGCCGCCTCTGGGCCAAACCTTGTCGGCGGAGCTCCCTTCGGGGATGTTGACGAACGCCTTGTAACCGGCGACAGTGCCGATAATCGCGCCGATGAAGATGATCAGGATCGACAGGTGGGTGACATAGACGCTGAAGCGAGCCCAGGGCATTTTCTGGGCGAAGAAGTGCACTTTACCGTCGGCTTCGGTCACTTTAGGAGCGGCAAAGTTCTTGCTCAAAAACCGCTGCATCTGTTCCTTGATCTCGGAGGCCGGACTGGCGGAAAGGTGTTCCTCAAAATTGGAAAAGGTCCGGTAGAGGGTGTCGTCGGGGGTCAATACCGGATTATTCACGATCTTCCAGATCCGCGGCAGACGCTTGATCGAGCAACAGGTCAGGTTGATGGCGAACAGGCTTAACAGGGCCAGAAACCACCAGGAGTGGTACATGTCGAAAAAATCCAGCGCCTGGAATATCTTGAACTTGGTTTCTCCGAAGTGCTGCAGGTTCTCCTGCTCGGTGGCAGTCTGCGGCAGTACGGTACCGATGATCGAGGTGACCGCCAACAGGATCAGCGTCGTGATGGCGAGCTTGAGGGAACAGAAAAAATCCCAGATGTGTCCGACAAATGAACGTTCTTGAGCGCCCAAACTGGTCTCCCTGGTTTGCAAAAGGTTGCTTCGGTCAAAAAACCGAAAAATAATTAATTCCTGAAACCGCCCGGCATTCGACAACGTTCGACCTGAGACATCCTGATCAACTCAAATACCTGACAAATTTCATCAACTTTAGTCCAATCAAAAAAGCGCTGTCAACCCAATTCGGCACCTGACGATTCAATAACCGTCATCTGCCAGCCTTTGCTGCAGCTTTTCCGCCTTGGCGATCACCCCGTCAGCCATTTTCAGCCGTTGATCGGCGAGTGTTTTGGCGACATCGGCATCTGTGGTTGCCAGGATCTGGGCAGCAAAGATTCCGGCGTTGCGGGCGCCGGCCTCGCCGATGGCCATGGTGGCGACCGGAATACCGGCCGGCATCTGCACCATGGCCAGCAAGGCATCCAGCCCTTTGAGAGCCGTTGCATCGATTGGAACAGCAATCACCGGCAGAGTGGTTTCGGCGGCGACGACTCCGGCCAGATGGGCGGCAGCCCCGGCGCCGGCCACCAGCACCTTGAGACCGCGTTCGCGGGCATTTCTAACGTAGGTAGCCGTCCGCTCCGGAGTCCGGTGGGCACTGCTGACGGTCATTTCGAACGGAATCCCCAGTTCCTTGAGGGCCTTGGCCGTTTCGACCATGACACTGTAATCGTTGTCACTCCCCATCAGGATTCCAACCAGAGGTTTGTCACTCATTGGCCTCAATCTCCTCCAGAATTAACGATTCAGGGCCTTGCGGCCGATGTCGTGGCGATAGTGAACCCCCTGCCAGGAGATACAGGCAACCCCCTGGTAGGCCTTGTCGATCGCTTCTGCGACCGTGGTCCCGAGGCCGGTGACGCCGAGAACCCGGCCGCCATTGTTGGTGATTGAGCCATCGACGACCCTGGTCCCGGCGTGAAACACCGTGACATCGTCCAATTCAGCAGCCTGGTCCAGGCCGCTGATCGGCAACCCCTTGGCAAAGCTGCCGGGGTAGCCGCCGGAGGCCATCACCACGCAGACCGCGGCCTTGTCATGCCATTCGATGGAGTCCTGCCGTAAATCGCCGCGGGCACAAGCCTGCAGCACCGGTACAATGTCGGATTTCATCCGCATCAGCAGCGGTTGCGCTTCGGGATCGCCGAACCGGGCGTTATACTCGACCACCCGCGGCTTGCCGTCCCTGATCATCAGGCCGACGTAAAGAATTCCGCTGTAGGGGATTCCTTCACTGGCCATCCCCTCGATGGTCGGCCGCACGATAGTGGCGACGATCTCTTCGTGCAGGGCGTCGGTGACGACCGGCGCCGGGGAATAGGCCCCCATGCCGCCGGTATTCGGCCCCTGGTCCTCGTCGAAGACCCGCTTGTGATCCTGCGATGATGCCAGCGGCAGGATATGCTTGCCATCGGTGAAGGCAAAGAACGAGGCTTCCTCGCCGGCCATGAACTCTTCAATGACGACACTGGCTCCGGCCGAACCGAAGACCTTGTCGAGCATGATGTCGTCAACCCCGGCAATCGCCTGCTCCTCGGTCATCGCGACGATGACCCCCTTGCCGGCGGCCAGCCCGTCGGCCTTGACCACGATCGGCGCCCCCTGCTTCCGGATGTGGGCGACCGCCTGGTCGCGATCGGTAAAGGTCCGGTAGACCGCGGTCGGGATTTGGTACTTGGCCATCAGGTCCTTGGAGAAACTCTTGCTCCCCTCGATCTGCGCCGCCGCCTTGTTCGGTCCGAAAATTTCCAGCCCGGCGGTCTGGAACAGATCGACGATTCCCAGGGTCAGGGGTACCTCCGGACCGACCACGGTCAGGTCGATCTCCTGGTCGAGGGCGAAATCGCACAGCGCGGCGATCCTGTCGGCAGCGATATTGACGCATTCGGCCAGTTCGGCGATCCCCGGATTGCCCGGCGCACAGTAGATCTTATCCACCAGCGGCGACTGGGCAATTTTCCAGACCAGGGCGTGTTCGCGGCCACCACCGCCGACAACCAGAATTTTCATCAACAAACTCCTTGATTAAATCAATACTCTCAGCAAAACCACGAAGGACATGAAGAAAAGTCAAAGCTGAATTGGTTTATAAATCTTTGAACTTTGGTTTTTCAGATTTCCCGCAGCCCGGTGAAGAAGCGAGCAATTTGCGTCGAGGCCAAGGCGCCCAAGCGGAGCCCGAGTAGGCGTACAGCGTACGTCGACGAGATCCGAACGCCGGACAACGCCGAGATCGGCGTGAAGGTCTCGCTTCCTAGTGACGGAAGTGGCGCATCGAGGTGAACACCATCGCCATTCCATGCTCGTCGGCGGCGGCGATCACCTCTTCGTCCCGGATCGACCCGCCCGGCTGAATGACAGCGGCGATGCCGACCGCTGCCGCATTGTCAATACCGTCGCGGAACGGGAAGAAGGCATCGGATGCCATCACCGACCCCTGGACATCGAGCTTGGCGTGCTCCGCCTTGATTGCGGCGATGCGCGCCGAGTTGACCCGGCTCATCTGTCCGGCGCCGACGCCGATGGTCATGCCGTCCCTGCCGTAGACGATCGCGTTGCTCTTGACAAACTTGGCAACCCGCCAGGTGAACAGCAGGTCGCGCATTTCGGTTTCAGTCGGCTGACGCTTGCTGACCACCTGGAGATCTGCTTGGAGCGCCAGGTCGGTCTCCTGCACCAGCATCCCGCCGTTGACCCGCTTCATCTCCAGCCGCTGCCCAGCCTCGGCCGTCCATGAACCACACTCGAGCAGGCGGACGTTTTTCTTGCTGGCCACGACCTCGACAGCTGCTGCGGAAACCTTCGGAGCTATAATCACCTCGACAAACTGCTTGTCGCAGATGGCCCTGGCGGTTTCGGCATCGAGCTCGCCGTTAAAGGCGATAATACCGCCGAACGCCGATTCGCTGTCAGTGGAAAAGGCCCGGTTGTAAGCGTCGAGCAAACTGCTGCCGACCGCAACACCACAGGGGTTGGCATGCTTGACGATGACGCAGGCCGGCCCCTCACTAAACTGCTTGACGCATTCCAGCGCTGCATCGGTATCGGCGATATTATTGTAGGAAAGTTCCTTCCCCTGCAACTGGCGGGCGGTGGCGATGGAAGCCTCCCTGACCTCTTTTTCCACGTAAAAGGCCGCCTTCTGGTGCGGGTTCTCGCCATAGCGCATCCCCTGGGCCTTGTGGAACTGGAAACTGAGGGTCGGAGGAAAGTCAG
>Ga0055481_10000089_pt1 | contig 23599 bp, 16 predicted proteins | sample Muzzi_PWC_D2_FD_57936 | JGI IMG/M metagenome (GOLD analysis project Ga0055481, IMG submission 57936) | Wetland microbial communities from San Francisco Bay, California, USA, that impact long-term carbon sequestration - Muzzi_PWC_D2 | ecosystem: Environmental > Aquatic > Marine > Wetlands ... | reverse complement strand
CAGCTGGTAATGCCGCAGATCGATGACATGGATCTGGAGGAACTGCAAATTCGGATAATTAGCGGTATGGGCGATCTATTCGAGGGCGGGTCTGTACAGCTCAGCGACAACGGCGGCATGGTCTTCTACATGCATGCGGAACAATAACGCCCGCTGATTGAAAGGCCAACAATCGTGAATAAACCTGTCATAATATGATTGCAAATTACTGGCGATGACAATTAAGAAAGCTCTGCAATGTCATGGAGGATTTTTGCAGAGCCTTCTGCATGTTGTATAAAGTGCAGTAGTTTAGACCATATCTGAGACTCAGTAGTTGTAAAAGAGAGGGTTACCAAGAATAGCCAAGATCACGGTGGGTGCTATGTAACCTGATTTGGTTACCCACTGTGGCTGCTCTCCGATAGTAACAATAACCGATGATTCCCATAATCGCCGGATAGTACCAGACAATCGGTAGGGCCGCCCCATTCTGGCATTATGGTTGACGTAGCTGCGCAGAAGATATTGTCCATCTGCATCAACGTTGTCCTGTCCTCTAAAGATGCAACAGATACTGAAACGGTATCCGCAGATCTGGTTATGCGCACTCAACTCACGTGGAATCCTTCATGTAATGGCATTTAAATTACATGGAATAATTTTGACAAATGCCTTTTTCTGTAATCCTCGAAGCAGACGTCTAGCGAACGACAGCATCTGCAGCCTCCCGAGAAATACTGAGCATTTATATTCAGGATATTGATAAGCATACATACTGCCGCAGCTCGGTCACGGAGTCTGGATGAATTAACACAGCTACGCTACATCGCTCCAAAGTTTGATCATGCCATGTATTATCCTGTGCATATCCACATCACGTCACGCAGCGAGGCGACAGAAGGCAATAGACATTCTATTGAAACGGTGATCATCGATATTATCTGGAACTGATGGCGCAGGCTACCCGGGCCTCGGACACGGAAGTCTGGGCATACTGTCTGATGCCGAACCACGTCCACCTGGTCATGGTTCCTGCTAACGAGGATGGACTGCGGGCCTCGCTCGGTGAGACGCATCGTCGCTATACCCGGCATATCAATTTCAGGGAAGGCTGGCGTGGCCTGTCGAATTGCATTGAATGTTGAACCACTATCGCATCGAAGCTTGACCCACCCACGAATCTCCATTTGCCTGAATTCTAAAATCAAATAAAACCTAAGCAGGATCACGCGAAAATGGAAATCCGGGTCAAATGATCACACAAATCGACAGGTAAGCTCTACGAAAAAAACCAGTGTCGTCATCATCACCAGGCTGACCTTCCCGGAATGGTCTTCCGTGTTCGGCGATCCAGAGATGACCTCGGCACTACTGGCTCAATTGACCCAATACTGTCATATCGTCGAAAACGGTAACGAGAGCTGCCGATTCAAGCGCTCGACGAGCGACCAAAAGGAGAGGAAAACTGGAAAAACTAAAACTTCATGGGGCATAATCTGATCAATCCGGGCCGGGTAATTTTCGATACAAATCCTGTGGCAGATTTTTAGTGCACATGAACAGGCTACCGCATGAAACCTACTTTTCGTTACTTTCCAATATCATTTCTTCTCATTGCGGCTGTATTCTTTAATGCAGCCCATGCAGCGAATCCGCAGTCAGCTGTTGTAGAAACTGTTGCGGAATTGAGAGCAGACATTCGGATCACGAAAACGGAAACACCCGGGCAAGAGGTTTCTCGCCTGACGGAGCTGGCGGCGGCGTCACGTGAATCTGGCGACCGACCCTCGGAGATCAGCGCACTCAGTCGTATCGGTGAAGTCCAGGCTTCGCACGGGTATCCGGATCGGGCGATACCGGTACTGGAAGACGCCCTGCGAGTGGCTTCCAATCTCCAGGATTCCGATCTTGAGGCGGCCATCCACGCCCAGCTGGGCAACGTCACACTTATGCAGAATCTGCCGCAGCTTGCGGCCAATCATTTTCGTTCCGCCCTGGCGTTAGCGAACAGAGGTGAGAACCATGCTCTTATTGCGTCCATCCAGAATGATCTGGGTCGATATTATCTTGCAACCGGCGAGACAGGATTGGCAAATCGTCATCTTTCCGATGCCCTGGCGTTGGCGGAGTCCGCCGGGGAGTCCTTCCTCCTCGTGAAGGTGCGCATTAATTCTGGCCATGCGGCCAGCACCGAGGGGAATTTTGCGGACGCCGCCAGCTATTACCGGGCAGCATACACAGGTATTCCCGGTCTGGTACCCAGCAGCACCAAGGGCTATGCCCTGGTCGAGATCGGCCGGGGACTTGCCGGACTGTCGAGGGAGGTTCAGGCAGAGCAAACCGGGTTGCGGGAACAGGCGAGCAGGATACTGGACGAGGCGGTCAAGCTCGGCGAAACGCTGGGCGACGAACGTGTTCAATCCTGGGCGCGAGGGTATCTTGGTGGACTGTCCGCGGATGACCATCGCACTACGAAAGCCCGGGCTCTGCTTGAACACGCTGTCTTGTCGGCGCAGCGGGCCGATGCGCCGGAATTGCTGTATCGCTGGTACTGGCGGCTTGCGCGCATATTCAGGGATAGTGGTGAACCGCAGGTCGCCCTCGATTATTACCGCCTGGCGGTACCTGCCTTGCGCCTTGTCGTTTCCAGGGCCCCGAGGGGGATTGTCGCAGGTGAACCAACGGCATACAGCAAGCTGAACAGGCTCCTTCACGAGTTCGCCGACCTGCTGCTGGAGTCGGGCAGGTCAAAGGCGCAACGTGAAGACGCAGAGCTATTTTACCAGGAAGCACGAGACACCCTGGAGCTACAAAATGCCGCTGAACTGGAAGACTATTTCCAGGACGATTGTGTTGCGGCCTTGCGGGCAAAGACACGAAAACTTGACCAGACCGTCGGTCCTCATACTGCGGTATTGTATCCGGTAGTATTTAAGGATCGGCTGGAGTTGCTGATCAGTTTTGTGGATGGCATGGAAGTTCGCCGCGTGGATGTGGATGCAGTGACCCTGCGGGCCGAAATCAGCACTTTCCGGCAGTTGCTCGAGAAACGGACCACCCGCCAGTATCTGCCTCATGCGCAACGACTGTATAGCTGGATCATCCGGCCGGTCGAGCCGCTTCTGAACTCCCATGATACTGATACCCTGGTGATAGTCCCGGACGCCACCCTGCGGACCATACCGCTGACGGCATTGCACGACGGAGATCACTTTCTGGTTTCAAACTACGCACTGGCTGTCACACCGGGCCTGGAGCTGACGGATCCCCGGCCATTGCCGATGCGGGATGCGCGGGTGCTGTTGATGGGGCTGACGGAGTCCGTCCAGGGGTATCCCGCCCTGGCCTATGTTGACAGCGAGTTACACTCCGTAGAGGCCCAGCTTGGCGGTGATGTTCTCAAGGACAGGGAATTCATTTCACGAAATGTTGTCAGCGAGTTCGAGAATAACACCTACAATATCGTTCATATCGCCTCCCATGGGGAGTTCTCCACAAATTCAAGTGATTCGTTCCTGCTCACCTATGATAGCCGCCTTACCATGGATGAGCTTGAACAAACCATCGGTGTGGCACGATTTCGCGATGAGCCCGTGGAACTGTTGACCCTGAGCGCCTGCCAAACCGCTGCGGGTGACGATCGCGCGGCCCTGGGACTGGCCGGAGTTGCTATCAAGTCCGGTGCCCGAAGTGCACTGGCTACACTCTGGTCCGTCAATGACGAGGCTACTACCATGCTGATTTCGGAGTTTTACCGGCAACTCGGTGATCCTGCCATCACAAAAAGTGAAGCGCTAAGATCAGCACAACTCAAACTGCTGGAAGATCCGCGTTATAGTCATCCTGCATACTGGTCGCCTTTTGTAATCATTGGAAACTGGTTGTAGGGGGTCAGGCCACGAGGGAACCTGTGATCAATTCGTCATTGCGGTGAACGAAGTGCCGGAGCAATCTCCAACTCACTGATACCCTCGCGAGAGATTGCTTCGCAGGCCGAACGCAATGACAGGTATTATTTTATTAATCTGAGGTTCCCTAGAATAATTGATGTGACAGCAGGAAATGTATCCCGTCATCCTGAAGGTCGTGTTCCGTTCCCGGATGGTCGACATTGCGCAGGGCAATACCCGCATAAAGCATGACATTGGTACCAGGCGCTGGTTTCCACCTGAATCCGGCGCCCACACCGGTAATGTAATCCGGTTCAGGTGTTGATACTTTTTCATTCCAGCCCCTGCCCATATCGATGAACGGTGCAAACTGAAGTTTGCCCGGGCCGAAATACTCCTCGAATACCGGAACCCGTAGTTCAAGCGATACCACCCAGGCATTGTCCGTTACAACTTCGTTCTCCCGGTAACCGCGAACCGTGTCCAGTCCGCCGATTGAATACCGTTCGATGGGAAACAGGCTGCTGTCGGTGAGTTGCAGGTCAGCACGAAACAGCAGACGGGTGCCGTCGTCCCGGATAAGTTTCACCCATTGGAACTGCCCCAACCAGGACAGGAAGGTCGCGTTCTGATTCGGATCCACATTGGTGGCATCCCAGGCATCCATGCCCAGGCTGAACAAGGACCTCGCCGCGATCACCTGTGTCGTACTCCGGTCCAGCCATTGCTGTGCGAAGCGGAGAATAGTCAGCTTGACCTCGCCGTCATCCGCCCCCGGTGAAAAGGAAAAGGGTTCACCCAGCAGGTCGGACTGGCTACGGCGTTTCTCCAGGGATAAAGAGAGTAACAACTCCCGGTCCACGCTCCGAAATACCGGGTGATTCAGGCGAACGGCGAAATCCTCGGAGTCGTTCTCGATCTGCAGATCGTCAAAGGGTTTCTCGACGACATCCGAAGACGTATTCTGATAGTCCAGCTCAAGCGTGGTATCCCTTGCATTCAGGGGGTATCCGTAGCGCAGGCGCCATTCGTTAAGACCCTCGGTGATCCCGTAGCCGAGTTCCAGCTTGTCGCCGTGGCGGGTAAGACTGTGATGAATGAAGTGCAGGTCCGCCTGCTCGGCCCCCACGGCTGGTGAGCGAATGTTGCTCAGATTCCCATATAGCTCGATCGGAGGTGCCTCGGTGACCTGAACCTCAAGGCGAGCCGTGCCCGGATCGAGGTCCGGTTGAAGATCGGCACTGAGGCGGTCAATCAAGGGGGACTGCTGAAGGATCATCAGGCGATCCCCCAGATTGTCGAGTCTTAAAGGCGGGCCGGCACCCAGTTCAATCCGCTTGCGCAGGTAATCCTGACTCAACCAGGAATTGCCGTCGATATTGACGGTCGTGAGAATCCCTTCGATGATGCGAATATGCAAAACACCGTTTTTGACATCCTGATCCGGAATAACGGCCCCGGAGTTGATATAGCCACGATCAATGTAATATCGAGTCAATTCACGACGGACCGTTTCCAGGTCCTGTGTGCTGAGTCGGCGTCCGAGGTAGCCCTGGGTTACGGTCGACAAATCCCCGTCGCTGAAAACCGTGTTGCCTTCCAGTTCAAACCTGCTGACGAAAACCCGGGGCGTCGTGGGCAGCCCTTCTGGCACTTGCGGTGGCGCGGGTGTGGGGGGATGGTGCAGGGGTTCTTCGAGTTCAGGCTGCCGGAACTCGGGCACTGCCGGGCGTTCCTCGCCGGGCAGTGCAGGGCTGACGAAAGGCTTTTGTGCCTGGACAGCGAAAGAAAACATGGCAGACAGCGTGAGCAGCAGGGGCAGCAGCTGTCGTCGACCTGGGTAGACCGGGTAACTCACGGCGTACAGGGGGCCGTCAGGGAAGCTAGTATGTTCGCGTAGCTGGACACGGTTCCGTCAGAGGCGTCTTGCCCGCCGCCCGCCGCAGTCCCGGTAAACCGGGTATAGGTACTGCGCCCGGCCCCTCCCGGCCCCACCGGGACCGCCGGGGCCATGGAAACCACGAAGCTGCCGATGCTGGCCGGGTTACTCTCTTCACAGCGTTGTCGCAGGAAGGCCTCCGCGTTGAGGAAATTCTCCGGCAGGGCGCCCAGTGAACTGCTGATGTCCTCATCGGGAGATGTGATGGTGACGGTCCCGTCTATCCCGAGGGCGGAGGAAGCCTCGACGACACTGTCGGGATCGGCAAAGAAGTTGTCTGCAACGATGGTGATATTGCCCCCGGGACCACCGAAGGCATTCGCGGTAATCCGGCTGTTGTCCAGAACCACGAACACGGGATCGATGAAGATGTTGCCGCCACTCCCGTCGCCGCTGCCCACCGTGGTCGATATTTCGCTGTCCGTCAGGTGAAGCAGCTGATTTACCCGGATATCGATGTTTCCGCCGTCGGCGTTGTCCGCGGAAGTTTCGATACGGCTATCGGTGATCGACAGGGAGTCGGATGCGACGATCGTCAGGCTGCCGGCATTGCCCGTACCCTCGCCGGACAGGTCGACGCTGCCCGCCTGCAGGACGGCGCCACTCTCCATGTTCAGCCGGGAAGTCGTAATGGAAATATCCCCGCCGGATCCCGGCCCGCCGGTCGTCGCCGATAGGGTTCCCTTGTCGTGCAGATGGATCAGCGGGCTATCGATAACAATATCCCCTGCATCCCCGGTCGCAGCGGCAACATCGGGGGCATCGCCGTGACTGACGGTGACAATGCGGCTGTTGGCGAGATCCGGATCCAGCGACTGGGCCTCCAGCACGGCGGCCATGGCGGGATAGCTTCCGCCAATGTCGATGTTGTCCGCCTTCAGGTGGATCGTGCCGCCGGCGCCCGACCCGAAGGTATCAGCGGCAATCAGGCCGCCATCGGCGATTTTGAGGGTGCCGGTATTGATCGTGATGTCACCGGCGGCGCCACCCCCGGTCCCCGCCTGGGAGACGATCGCGGATATCGACGGCAGGTAAAAACCGATTGCGTCCTCCACCAGGTCCGGATACCCGCCGGATACTTCCAGGGTGTCAGTATTGATCACGATGGAACCGCCATCACCCGTGCCCAGGGCGCTGGCATTCAGGTTCGATCCACCCCTGACGGACATATTGTTCGACTGGATCCGGATGTCGCCGCCAGGCCCGGGTCCCGAGGAAATCGCTGCAATGGATGCCCGGTTGTCCAGCACCAGCGAATCCGCGTCAATGACGGCATCGCCTCCAATCGCTGTTGCCGAGGTCGAGAGATTGCTCACGGACACACCGGTGAAATCCGTGCCAAAGGGGGCATCCGACTCGTTCACGCCTCTCATCGTGAGGGACGCCGCCTTGATCCGGACTTCTCCACCCCTGCCTGTGGCGTCTTCGAAAACGACGGCGGTTACCTGGCCACCATTTTCGACATTCATTCGTTCAGTGGTGATATCGATGATACCCGCGTCACCACCACCCGAGGATTTCACGGTGATGTAACCATGATCCAGAATGTCGAGGCTCTCGCTGTGGATGGTGATATCGCCGGCTCTGCCGTCGCCGCTCGTCGTGGCATCCAGGTTGGCGGCGTCAGCCAGGATAATCCGGCCGGCATCCACGGTGATGGTACCAGCGCTGCCTGTAGAAGTGGCGACCGTACGCAGGGCTGCCTGGTTTTCCAGACGCAGGGTATCGGCGCTGATATGCATGGCGCCTCCCTGTCCACTCCCAAATGCAGAAGTCTGAAAGGTGAAATAGTCCCTGGCATTCAGCGTCCTCGCACTGAAGGTCAGGGAACCTGCATTGCCGGAGCCGAACGAGGTGGCGAATATCCCGACAAAATCGGGGAACTCCGCTGAGCCTGACAAGTCAGCCGTGCCGTCAACCTCGATGGAGATATCCCCACCTGCTCCTGCACCGAATGACGGAGAAGAAATTACCGCGTTGCTTTCCATGACCAGGCTGCCGGCACGGATGTTGATATCGCCTGCCGCGCCGGTCGCGTCCTCGCGTGTCTGCGTCGTAATCGCGGAGAATCTGTCCAATGCCTGCCTGTCTGCCAGCAACAGTGAACCGGTATCGATGTTGATATCACCCGTATCGCCGTCGCTATACACCAGATTGTATATGAAAGACCCATTGGTCACTTCGAGGGAATCCGACTGAATATCGATATCGCCGGATCGGCCGCTGCCGCCATTGTTGGTCCGAATAAACGAGCCGGCATTCACGGCCAGGTGGCGCGCCTGAATTTCGATATCGCCACCATTGCCGGTGCTGTAGGAATCCGGGATGGCCTGTATCACGGAGGCGTTGTCGACGACCAGTTCATCCGCCTTGATCCGAACGCCACCCGAGTCGTCGGCAACACCTACGAAGATATTGGTGCCGACCGTCGTGGCATTCTGCAGCGCCACCTTGCCCCTGGCCTGGATATCGATGCCGTCACCTGCCTCACCACTGGGGGAGGCCGCCGCTTCCCCCTTGGTGCTGGCATACACCTGTGAGCCGTCGACGATCACCTGGCCCCCGCGAATACGCACCGTTCCACCGCCATTGCCGCCTGCATCGACATAGCTGTCATCCGTCAGCCGGATTTTACCGAGATCTTGAAAACTCTCCAGCCCGCCGGCCGAAGTCACGTCCCCCGCCGAGGCGACACTGGTCAATTCGACCTGGCCGCTGGGTGCCAGTAGCGAAGCGCCTTGCAGGGTGATGTCACCGGCCACGACCTGCAGGTTGTTATCTTCAGCCACTTGCAGACTGGCACCATCCATGGTGACCGCCGCCGGGGAGTCCGAGAGAAATCCGAAGGCAGAGGCCGGGGCTGACGTGAGCACCGTAGCCGGCGGGTTGGCCGCATCAAAACGGCCGTTGTCCGCAAATCGGACATGGCTGGCGGTAGTGACATGGAACGATCCGCTGATATCAAGCGAGGCGTTTTCTCCGAACATCACCCCGGCGGGATTGATCAGGTAGAAGTTGGCGCCATCGATATCGGACTTGAGCAGGCCATCGATTGTCGATAACTGACCGCCCGTGACCCGGCTGAAAATATCCGTAATACCGGCCGAGCCGGTGAAAGTAGCCGATTCCCCGGTCAGAATATTGAACTTGCTGAAGCTGTGAAAAAGGTTGGTGCCGCGGGTTTGCCCAAGGGTTTCATCAATGGTGAAATCAGGGCCAGTGAGGTCCACCTGGACACCCAACGTGCCATCGGTTGATATGTCCGCCAGCGGTGACGTAGGAAAAGACAGCCAGATTGCTGTCGCGATCCAGGCATATTGCGGCTTTTTCATTGTCGGCTGCCCATTTTATCCCTCCCTCAATAGGCATCCGCTACTTGATAGAGGTGAGTATACACCACTCGCTGGAGCCACGGTAAGGCCATCAATTCCATGTATGTGTAAATATTAACGCGAAACCGGAGACCTTTGGTAACGGCGAGGATATCAATCCGCACCTGATTTTTCCCGTGGCAATGATATTTTCATCGGACACACACGAGATCGGCACGGTCGGTTGGCCCCTCGCCGGGGCGGTGGATCACTTACACATAAGAAAAAATCGCTGGATCCAGGGCAGTCCACAGCGCTGAAACTCAATTGGCTATGGCAGCAGAACTGGCAGATTGTTCAGAACTCATCCATAACCTTCCGAATACAGACAAGACCTGGAAGTCGTTCCGATAAAGCGGACGATTTATGCCACCTGCAATTGCGGCGCTCCGAAAATTCAGTAAGGCATCGGGAATGCCCGCTTCTGCGGCAAACATGACCTTCATGGTGCGTCAGGGAATCTCGATTCCGGGCGGTATCTGTGTGATGAAATCCACCTTAACCTGGCCTATCACTGGTTCTGCCGCCTTGGTCTGGAGGGCAAGCGACCTGATCATTCCAGCTTCTCCGAGAACCAGCATGGCCAATTCAGCGATAGTAATGCATTTCGGCGGCTGTTCGAGTCAGTGTCGAGACGTTGCATAACCGAAGGGCTGGTCAGCAGCAGAAGCCTTGCAGTAGATGCCAGCCTGTTGAAGGTCAATGCGCCCCATCAACGACAGCGTGTTGACGATTTTGCGCAACGAATACCTGCCGCTTCGTGATTCAGTTACGATCCAGATCGAAGATGGTTACAACTGGCGCCCTTTGCCAATTACAGTCGCGCCTGAAATGAAGACCTGCATATACCGGATCCACCGTCTATCTCCAGCGCAGGGGGTAAACTGATTCTGGACCCGCATCCGAGGTTGCATACCCCGCTCGACTTGGCGCACCTCTTCAGAAATAACGACCGGCAAGATATTGAAAGTGACCCGCAGGACAACGGCGTGAGTTTCCTCGTACATATTGACTTGTTCCGACTGCTACTACAGTGAAGACATTTTCGTCGGTGTCATCTAGCCAATACCCTGTAGAACAGCACTGTATTCACGAATATGACATGACGTGGCAAACCTTGGCCACCGGAATGGTTGAGTCATCTACCCCTGTGCTCGTTTTTTCTTCAACCGCCTCCCCCGCTTCGGATCAGTGACTACCATCACCTAATCGGGACAAAACCCGCACTTTTCCCCAATCTGTACGAACTGCTTTCTCAACTGCTAGAGCAGGGTTCCATCTCGCTCGCTTTTTTAATCGACCCTCGAGCGTGGTCAACTCCACTCGCCGTAGTTCGTAAGATCGATCTCTCTTATGCACCCCTACTCACTTCTATTCATTCTGATTATACCTGGTGTTGTAAACGACACTCGAGTATCGAGTGTTCCACTCTGCTTCTGGTGGGGTAACAACGCTTTCTCGATAGATGCATTGAGTACGATGAGTCCCTCACCGGTGAACTTTGTGAGATCGACATACGATATGGCGCCCTCCCGTACTCTGAGTTTCTGTAAGCGGATTCATCACTGCAAGGCTGCGTTCTTATCATGTGTAAATATTACGAATTTTTGCCGTGACATCTTTGACTTCGTCACTAAGACGCTTTGTTTATCTTTAACACACGTCCAGTCAAGGATCGGGAAATGTTATCGAAGGGCGTATATCTGAGAACCGTAGATATCGACCATTTGAAAACTCAGCCTGGCCGTCGGCTATTGCATCGAGCGGACGTAACACATTCGTTGATCTGATAAGGAGACAGTCATGAACCACGCAAAGATGAAAATCAGCCTCTTGGCACTGGCAATGTCGATAATCTACATGAATGACGCCTACTCTGACAAACCGTCGTCAGTCAGTGACGAAGTTCGGCGCCACCTTTCTCCAGGACAGCAGATAGTCGCGGAAACAGCACGGAAGTTGAACGGCAGTGAATTCAAGTTCATCAAGTTTGTGGACGAGGCCGGCAATATAACTTCCAAGATCCTGAATCCTGCAGGGAAAGAAATACCCGAACAAGCGCTTCCGGCAATCCAGGCATCGAAGATGGGTACCCGTCTGAAAGAGGTGATTGACCGGCCACCGGGACACCCGGACTACATTCCGGATGACACCGACGTTGACGTATACATTGCGTTAGTCGATCCAACAGATGATGAAGAGGAAACGGCAAGCGCTGGTGAGAGCCATATCGTGAACGGACATTCCACTACACTCATCGATGGTCGAAATGTTAGTGAAGATGAGATCGAAGCACTTAACGATACACAGTTCGAACAGATCGCCGCGCAGCGCAAGGCACGCGAGACAAAGCGACAATCAATCCTTCGTGAGCTGGCTGAACGCAACGGTCTGGAGAACCATCCGTTGGTGCGTGCAGCGATCAAGGAGAGTCGTGGGTCCCTGACACTGCCGGTCAAGAAGGGATTCATTGCCGACTTCCTGCAACAGAATGACGATTTGATCGCCGGCATAGACCTTGCCGAACCGCCGCAAAACACCCTGGCCAGCGCAATGCTGGCCACCAAAGTCAATCCCTACGCCATCAATAGTAGTATGCCCAGGGGAAACGGCATCGGTATCTATATGAGCGAGGGTGGCTGCCCCGATCCCAATTGGATGTCCGGATATACTCGACTCAGCGGATCCGCAGGTGATCATGATAGGAACGTGCTGGCCATCCTCAGGGATGTTTCACCGAATTCCTACCTATACTGCCGCGGCGGTTACACGCTGCCAACATCGACCGACCTCAATGGCTACTCCGGGCATCCCCGGGTTTACATTCAGACCCACTCCTGGCGTACCAGCACCTCGAACAGTTACGGAACCCTCGATAGAGACTTCGAAAACAACGCCTACTACAACCTGGTACCGATCTTTCAGGCGGCGGGCAATGAAGGCAATCTATCTGGAAACGTCACCTCACCAGCCAAGTCACTCAACACCATCACCCTCGGCAACTACAACGACGGCAACAACAGTATCTGGTTTGGATCGAGCTACAGGGACCCGGAGACTGGTAACGAAAAGCCGGAGATCTCTGCACCCGGCACAAATGTATGCACACGCGGAGCAACCAACGGCAGTATCATATGCTTTACCGGGACCAGTCAGGCGACCCCTCATGCAGCCGCCTTCGCGGCAGATCTTATGTCCAGCTATAGCTGGCTGAAGCTTAAGCCGCAGCTCGTGAAGTCGTTCATGCTATCGGGGGCGACGGACCCAATTGCCGGAGGGATCGAGAAAGTCGGTCTCGGTGGTATCGACTACTATAGCGCCTACTACGGGGGCCATCACTTCTGGATGCAGGGAAGCAACAGTTCCTACTCCAGTTACGATGCCTCAGATATCCAGCCCAACAATGGCTCCATCGATTATCAAGTATACCTCACATCCGGGATGTCCAATGTGAGAGCGGTATTGAGCTGGCTGAACCGAGGAAGCTATACATACGCTCATCGCAGTGATGCACACCCCATCGGCATGGACCTTGATCTTTCGGTCTACGACCCGTATGGACGCTATGTAACCGGCTCCGCCTCCTGGGATAACCCCTACGAGGTCGTGAACTTCGATCCTGCCGTATCGGGATATTACATTATCAAGATCAGGCGTTATGCAAACCGGGATACGAGCTCCAAGTTCTATGCCGGCTTGTCGGTTAACTGGTGATTCCGATAAGAAAGGACTGGAGGAGGAAGGATCATTCAGCGCCTTCCTTCTCCGGACAGTTGCCAAGCCATTCAGCAAGCAAGGAGTTCTGACCATGTCACATTATACGAATCGATCTGCAAACTACCCTAAAAAAGCGCTAATGGCTGGGATTCTGGCCGCTTCAATGATCTTTGGGGATATTTCAGGTGGTGAGTGCCTTACGTTGTCACACGATTCGCCCGCATTAGCCAGGAATCACGAACCGGATACTGCTGACAATCTGAATCCCGGCAAGGAATTCATGTCCGATGCCGGTAGCAAGCACCAGATTATCACGTTACCAAGCGGACTTCAGTACCTGGTGATCCGCCCCGGCAAGGGTGATCAGCCTGGAGCGAATGATATTGTTACGGTACATCACCGAGGCTGGACTTTGGCGGGAAAGGAGATCGGTAACACCTATCGTAGCGGTGAACCACAAAGCTTCCCTGCCAGCTTTGCCATTCCCGCCTGGTCGGAAGCGCTACAGTTGATGAGGGTTGGAGCCATATGGAAGCTCTTCGTACCACCAGAGTTGGGATACGGAGAAAAGGGGTGGTTGGGCATCGTGGGACCAGACGAGACCCTCGTATACGAGCTTGAGCTAGTCGATATACCGGTCCGTTCGCGATAAATTTTTTCCTTCCCATGACGCACAACTAAGCAGTATTGCGGATCGAGGTATCACTGAACTGCTGCAACGTCATAATAACAAACAGGTAAAGGGATGTCGGCGCCTGATTGGCGCTTCACCACTACATGAACAGGCGGTGAAGAATATTCATGCCTATATTTTCAGTAATCCGCTATCCAGACGCTGATCGGGTACGGAGACTGGATGGTTTATTACAGATATATTGCATGGTGGCGAGCGTCAGTCATACCATGCATTTCAAGCATTATCTATTACGCGAATTGCGCAGGTTTTTTTTGTAAATGAAATACTCAGCTGATTTACCTGATTTCATGGATGGACTTACCACGAGCGAGGTTGGACAGATCCTGAGCATGGCAGAAACAAAGTCTTTCCCGGAAGGGACATTGATATTGTCTGAAGGCGATCTGGCCGACACGTTTTACATCCTTACCGAGGGACGGGTATCCATATATCTGGACCAGGATGGTGATCACCATGAATTGAGGCAATTGTTTGCAGGGGACTATTTTGGCGAAATGGCCTTGCTCAATAATGACAAACGCTCGGCTTCGGTAGTCGCTCTGGATGATGTGATTCTATATGGCATCAGCAAGGATCATTTCCAGAAACTGACCCATTCCCATCCGGAGCTCACAGCGCGAATCTCCCGGCATATCGTGGAACGTAGCGAGGAACTGATCCTGCGTGAACATCTCGTCAAGATCACGGGCGTTGATCGCCACAACCTGCATATCGGCATTGGCGGAGATCCCACCATGCGCGAAACCGCGTTATATCGGGAGCACAGGACAAGCGATGCCGACAGGGTTATAGATACCCTGGTTGAAGCAGTTGAAGACGTACTGCTGAATCGTTGCGTATACCACCTGATATTGAATCTCAACAGCGGGGAGATTCGCACAAATTCCGTATTTACCCCCTTCATCCAGGAAGTACACATGGCACACCGATTTGCCGAACATCCCTATACAGAGCGACATTTCCCGATACTGCCATACGACGATAAAATTGCACTGATGCGCTCTGTTCAGAGTTCGGTCATGGAATCGGTACAGTTCGCGGACCTGCCCGAGCAATGGCAGCACATCTATTCGAGATCATTTCAGGACTGGAATTATCTTGATGAGAATTCCATACGGACGATTATTTCGAAAATAAAGGAATTGAGAAATATCGAGAGTCTATACCTGAGAAACATCATGATCAGCATCACCCAGGACGTAATCAGAATGCAGTTCAACTGTGATGGGACACATATCGTCGATGCCAGGAATTTCGAGAAGTTCATCGAAGATAATATCTGATAAACAAGCTGCATAGCAGCAATAATCAGACTGGAAACATCATGGCTTGGCTTGGGGGCTCAGATGGTTGGATACATAAGGAAAAATATGCGGTAGTGGTTCATATTTTGAACTGATCAACCTCAGTGTGTATTACAGCCACCCATTAAAACTATTCCGATGACAGCAGTAGCAACTCTGCCTGTTAGCCTGGCTTCTCCAAGCATGACAGCCATTAACCACATGCTATTCTCCGCCCCCATCAACTGAACGGGCCACGCCTCCGCCATCAAGATTGGCGAGGCCCACCTGCTCCAGCAAGGAAGCACGCCACTCAAGCAATTCGCTATTAGCGGGATTGGCAGCAATTAGTTCCGACAAACGAGAAAAGGCATCATACCAGTAACCCTGCCCTGCCAGAATGCGCACAGCATCGACCTGGTCAGCAACCCCGAGTTGTGCCTGCAGACCCGCCGAAGGTTCCACATATTCAACCCTTCCACTGGATACAATGTCAGTCGAACGTTGATCGGAATCCTGCACCAGCGCCACTGACCACTGGTAGGAAATCCCGCGCTCAAGGGTAATGCCATGCTCCGCCAGGTCAATGTAGTTGAATCCAGGGGGCATGTTGCGATCGGATGTGACTTCCAGAATCGGCTCGGTCTCACGATCGTTAATCAGGTCGAACTCAAATCGCGTGCGAGACTCTTTCGATAGGTACCAGTATAGTCTGGGCTGCTGGTCACCAGAAAGGCCACTATGCTCGGGTGCAATTACGGTTACAAATGGCTGCCCCCCGACGCCACCGCGCGTACCTCCGCCAACACGAGTCAACGGGGCCCCTCGGCGTGGCGGTACATACACTGGCCTTATCAGACCATCTCTTCCCGATGCAGTCTGATTCTTTATTTGCACAGTATCTTTTGACTCATTTATGGATTGTTTTTCTGCTGCCGCACCGCTCTCTGCGGAAATTACCGGCAGGTGCAGCACTAACAGACCGGCAAGCAGCCATATTTGAACTGTTGAATGTATGTTCATCAGGATACCTCCTTCAGCCCGGATGCAGTATCGGTGTCTGCAGTTCCGGTCAGTTGGAATACGTCAACCTTTTCATCCTTTCCTCGCAAAGACAGCTCACCGACATGTAGCAGGCAATACTCACTGCCAACATATTTCAATGTTGAGGCAGCGACCAGGATACGACACGCACTCATAGCGTCTCCGCTCCTGAAATCCGCCTTGTCGTAGCTCTCAAGCCGTGCCGCTGTATTCACGGTATCACCAACAGTAGTGTACTTCATCCTTTTGGAACTACCCAGACAGCCAGCGATTACCGGCCCGGTGCAAATACCGATGCGCATACGCAGTCTTGGCAGGCCATTTGCTACACACTGATCGTTGAAATCTACCAGAGCGGTCTGCATCGCCAGGGCACAACTCAACGCGTTGCGCGCATCGATGTGTATCTCGCTTTCTGCCGTACGGGGCATCGGCACTCCGAAGTTGGCTTTGATCGCATCGCCATAGTAATCGTCAATCACACCACCGTGTTCGATGATACGGTTTGCCATTGCCTCCATGTAAGTATTGAGCCAGTCCATGAGTGACTTGGGACTGAGTTTTTCAGAAACCGTCGTAAAATGTTCTATATCGGTAAACAACACTGTTGCCATCAATTTTCTGGATGCGGGCCGTCCGGATTGAGTGAAATCCTTCCGTTGACGCCAGATCTCATCTGCTACATCGTTGGATACATGCTTGGCGAAAAGCCGCATAAGCAGTTCTCGCTGAACGTGTTCATAGCCCGACAGGTAAGCAGTCACCAGCCCCGCGCAACCAACCCAGGCGAGTCCTGCCGACACAGGTGAAAGCCACCAGCCATGTGAGTAGAGCACAAATGCGATCAAAAAAATGATAGCTACACCAGCCAGACTCACAGTCACCAGTTTCATGATTGAGCGCAACCATATACCGGCCGCACCTCCGAGAACACCCGCCGCGATAATCCATAAAAATACAAGTGGCTGCCTGAAAGAAAGTAAAGGGTTTTCATCCGCCAACCCTGCATGCAATAACTGGCTAACCAGATGCGCATGCACAACGATGCCCGGCACATTGGACCATGCATCCTGCTCCTGCCTGGGAGGTATAAAAAAACTGTCTCTAACGCTTTCAGCGTCAACACCCAGAATAACCACCTTGTCTTTGAACAGGTCACCCGGTACCGCACCGTCGAATAGCTGCGACAGAGATACCGATACAAAGGGTGAAAAACCGCCTCTGAATTTCATCAACACCTGGTAACCACCGGTGTCAGCGTTGACATACGGTCCGTCATCTTCCTCTATTGGCGGCAGAGTGACCGTGCCAAGCCGCAGCCAGGACGGTTCAGGTATGCCAGGCCGTGGATAAACACTCTCGTCTTCCAGGTAACGCAGCGCCATCCTGAGTGCAAAGCCGAATGCCGTCCGGTCGCCATCGTCTGCAAACAATAATCCACGCCGCACTACACCATCAGAATCCAAAACAATATCCGAGAAACCAACACGTTCAGAACCAGAAAGCACCACTGGTGGGCCTACTCCAGGCGCAGTTTTAGAACCAATCTTATTAACGACTATGATCCTGTCATTACTAACCAGCCTTTCATTAAGCGCTTCACTGCCCGGTGGTACTGGTTTATCTCTGTAGATATCGATTCCGATTACGCGTGCACCTCCGGCGGTTATCCGGTCAATCACTTTCGCCAACGTATCATCCGTAAGTGGCCACTCCCCAAGTGTATTGATATCCTCCTCCGTGACCCTGACCAGCACGATTGGCTCAGCTCCCTGTAATCGCTGTTCATTCAATTGAATAAACGTGTCATAGGTAGTAAAATCTAGTATCTGCAGCAGACCCATGCTGCGAACCCACAGAATCAACGCCAACAGCAGTACAACCAGTATGGCTACTGCGGCAGCAGATTCCCTCAATGTGTCCAGCGTATCCTGAGAAGGGATATATCGTTTCACATGCGTCGGCCAATTCAGTTATATTTCACCTACAACAGCTTGCCAAATGGATTACCCACGATCTTTATCGCAATACGCTCACACTGCGTCAAACGCACGATTTGGTGACTCTTCACAGCGGGTATAATGGTCATGCAGAAAAAATATTCTGCATGACCTACCAGCGTGAAGGCAATTTCTCGTTGATAGTTATCTGCTTGTCTTGAATCTCTATGTAATTACCAATTTTCAGGTCCTTCAGAATGCGACTCACCATTTCCCGCGACGACCCAACATGATCGGCTATATTTTGTTGAGTCAGTTTTTCCCTCACCACCAGTTTACCGTCCACATTCTCGGCCTTCTGGAGCAACAAGCGCGCAACCCTTCCGTATACATCCATCAGTGCAAGGCTGCGTATATTTTCTGTTGATACCCGCAATTTGTTGATCAAACCCTTGATCACATGATTGGCGATCGCCGGATGGCGGGCAAGGCATGCATCAAAATCAACCTTTGAGATAATTGAGAGTTGCGTGGATTCCGTGGTCATTACAGATGCGGACCTCTGGGAATCATCAAACAATGACAGTTCCCCGAAATATTCCCCTGGCCCCATCATGTTGATGATGATTTCCTTGCCTTCATCATCGCTCAGGAAAACCTTGAGCTTCCCTGACACAACCACATACATGGAATCACCAACATCGCCCTCGTTAATGATAATAGTGTTCTTTTTGAATTTCTTGGTTACAACATGGGTTGCAAGAGCTTCCAGCTCCTCTTCATCCAAGGAGGAAAACAATGTCAAATTCGTAAGCATGATTGTATATACCCCTGCAATGAACCATCAGGCCCTGCCATGCTGATTTATCTGTCCGTTCGTTGATCAATCACTTACAGGACCGTTTCTGCCGCCTGTACCACCATCTCGAAAGCCATCATCGATTGTACCTGTATATACAAACAGTTAACAGCCTGCGCATCCAAACTGGCATACAGGCGAATGTATACAGTCATATTTATACGTCAGGATAGAATTCCCTGTTCAGGAAGTATTGCACAGCGGAAATGGAATTATTCACTGTGCCAATCCTGGCAATGCGAGTACAGGCACCAGGCGGCCACACAACCGGAATCAGACCCCGCGTCAATCCAGATTGCAGGGCGCCCATAAGAGCTTGCCACCTGACATGTATGCGCAGTATTGTCTGCGGAGGCAGGTATATGTTGCAGACCAACCCGAAAAGCGCCAGATGAAGCAGGACCCAAATGATAGATTACCCGCAACGCTTACAAGAAAATTACCGTACGGCGAACGATCCAGATTCCATTCGTCGCTCTTTCCTGGATAATCTGTATTTTATTCAGGCGCGCTTCCCGAAAGTGGCTACCCATAATGACTACTATCTTGCTCTTGCCTGGACTGTTCGCGATCGACTCCTGCGGCGCTGGATCGATACCGCGAGTACCTATTACAAGAATGCCAGCCGCAGCATCTGTTACCTCTCCGCCGAGTATCTGCCTGGACCTCACCTGCGTAATGCACTCCTGAGCCAGGACATCGAAGACAAGGTTCGCGAAGCTCTTTCCGGATTGGGTCTTGACCTGGACGAATTGGCCGATCAGGAGCCGGAACCGGGGCTTGGTAATGGCGGCCTGGGCCGGCTGGCTGCCTGTTACCTGGACTCCCTTGCCACACTCGAAATCCCGTGCATTGCTTACGGAATCCGCTATGAATTCGGCATCTTTGAACAGAACATCTGCGATGGTCACCAGATAGAGATAACCGACAAGTGGTTACGTCTGGGTAATGCCTGGGAAATCTCACGTCCAGAGATCGCCTTCGAGGTCTGCTTCGGCGGACACACAGAGCGGTATCGCGATAGCTCGGGACAACAGCGGGTTCGCTGGGTACCTGAACAAACGGTCAAAGGCGTCGCCTACGATTCACCGATCCCTGGATACAAAGTGGCCACGGTAAACCTGCTACGGTTGTGGCGTGCAGAAGCCTGCGAATCTTTTGATTTCTCGGCATTCAATCAGGGCAATTATCAACAGGCCGTGGAGGAGAAAATCGCCTCCGAGACCATCAGCAAGGTCTTATATCCGAACGACGAGCCGATTCAGGGTCAGCAACTGCGTCTACAGCAGCAGTATTTTTTCGCCAGCTGCGCCATGCAGGACATGCTCAGAATATTCTGCCAGCAGAAGGGCAGTATGGAGGAACTGGCGGGCAAGTTCGCCATCCAGCTCAATGATACCCACCCGAGCGTAGCGATTGCTGAGCTGATACGCCTGCTACTGGATGTGCATGGGCTGGACTGGGATACTGCCTGGTCGCTGGCCACCCGAATGTTTGGGTATACGAATCATACCCTCCTACCAGAAGCGCTCGAGACCTGGCCGGTAGACCTCATTGCTTCCATACTACCGCGCCACCTTGAAATCATTTACGAAATCAATCACCGCTTTCTCGACGAGATCAGGGCACGCTGGCCGAACGATACCGCACGCGTGGCCCGCATGTCCTTGATCGATGAGACGGGTGGACGCAAGCTGCGCATGGCACACCTCGCGACCGTCGCCAGCCATACGGTCAACGGCGTCGCAGAACTCCATAGCCGCCTGTTACGGGAATCCGTACTACGCGACTTTGCCGAGCTCTATCCGGATCGTTTTACCAATGTGACCAATGGCATCACACCACGTCGGTTCATCGCACTGGCGAATCCCGGACTTGCAAGCCTGATCACCAATACCATTGGTGATGGCTGGCTGCGGAATCTCGAAATGCTAAGGGAACTGGAATCCCTGGCGGAGTCGGCTGACTTTCGGAGCGCCTGGCAAGATGTCAAGCTGGGCAATAAGCGGCAGCTGGCACAATATGTCAGCAAACGTGAGAATGTCGTGGTCGATCCGAACACCATGTTCGACATACAAGTCAAGCGCTTTCATGAGTACAAGCGGCAGCACCTCAATATCCTACACATTATCAGTCAGTATCTGAAACTGAAGGAAGATCCCGACCTGGATCTGCCTGCCCGTACCTGGTTCTTCGGCGGCAAGGCGGCCCCAGGCTACTTCCTGGCAAAGCAGATGATAGAACTGGTTCTCGGTGTCGCAAAGGTCATCAATAATGACCGCTCCGTACGGGACCGGATGCGAGTCGCATTTCTTTCGAATTTCAATGTCAAAAATTCCGAGCTGATCTACCCGGCCGCTGACCTGTCTGAGCAAATTTCTACCGCCGGTAAAGAGGCCTCCGGGACAGGAAACATGAAGTTTGCCCTCAATGGCGCACTGACGATAGGTACTCTCGATGGAGCAAACATCGAGATCCGGGATGCAGTGGGTACTGATAATTTCTTCCACTTTGGACTGACAGACAAACAGGTCGCGGAGATGCGAACCGCGAAATATCGCCCACGCGACTACTACGAGACCGAACCGGACCTGCAAGCAGCTTTGGATGCCATTGCAGCTGATCAATTTTCCGGCAATATGGCAGGCCGCTTCACAGGACTGGTGGACGAACTGCTGAATGAAGATCGCTTTTTCATTCTGGCCGATTTCAGCAGCTATGCTGCATGTCAACGCAGTGTGGATGAAATTTGGCGGCATGATGATGACTGGACCCGGATGTCCATTCTTAATACTGCCCGTTGCGGTCGATTCTCATCAGACAGGGCCATACGCGAATATTGTGAGCGCATTTGGCAGGTGACGCGAGTTCAAGTACCGGTGTAGGGCATACCAATGCAGTATTTATGTGAATAATATATGTCATGGCATCAATACCACCCGATCGTTGCAAAAAACTGATACCCAAATGCAGAAATACAGCGCTATTCTTGGACAAAACAGGCAGGAAGCCTATGATTCTGGATCTCACCAACAATGAAGCCCAGAAACAGGGTGATAATATTGTTTCACAGCGTGTTTTATGCGCTGAAAATGCAGCTCCGATCAAAATTTATGTAACTGTCAGGTACCACTTACCTGTGGAATGAGATTCTGTATAGATTAAGAATTAGTACTGGTCTGCGTGATAGTCCGCCAGTCGACAAACCAGTCAACCCCACCCATAAGAACCAGTTGTATTGTATGCGGGCAGCATGGTGCGCCATGCGAACCTGAGATAAGAGTTTTCCAGGAAGCTGTGCAGATCATTCAGGCCTTGAACAGAATAACAACTGTTACTTACTATTTTGTACTGACATTTTGAATCTCGCGCACTTCTCCAAGACCAGCAAGCAACTCCACTGCCATTGCACGCACGGCCGGTTCCTGATCCCCTGATGCGAGCTCAAGGGCCTCACGGGCAATCGCAGAGTTTGCATAGTTTTTACTCAAAAGTTGTAAAGATTTTATCCTGACTTCAGTATCTTGTCCCTGGAGAGCGAGGCGTTCAATCATGTCAACCGGCACATTATCAAGCCAGCCATGCTCCTCAATTAAAGCCAGCGATGTAGCTTGCATATTAACATCCGGATCATTTATAGAAGCCAACACAAAGGGCAGCGCCGCATCAGCATCACTATGTACCAGTTCCTGGATAGATGTGGAACGGATCTTGGGATCCGGATCATATAAACCCGGATTACCCCGATAAACCAAATTCAGATCGGGTCCGGGCGACGGAGCTGATTCAGGCGACATATCCAGGACCATACGATCACCTTTCTCTTGAGGCGGCGAATTGTCAGCTTCAAGAATCTTCAGATATGCTATTGGTGCATTATCTTTTCCCGCGTTTATGCATTCTTCATTAGTTTTCAGCAGAACGTAATTATGCCCTTTAAGCAGCCTCATCACTGCCTCTCTTAGTGTCAAGTCATCGAATGACGCCCACAGCCTCAACTCTCCCATATTGGAAGGGTAATCTACCGAAACATGCGCATTTTCACTCAGCAGGTACAACACGGTCCTCAGTTGTGCACCATAAACGCGTCCACTCAACACGTTATCATGAATTGTAATAGATGCATTGTCCATGTCATTGGATACCGCACCTGCATATGGGCCCATTGCGCTTACACATAGCACTAGAAGCATATCTACACCAAGTTTTCTTACCAACAGTGGTTTGTTCATGACGATCTCTACAGTGCCTGGTACTTGATAGGATCAGATTGCAGAAAGCTTTTACATTGCATGAAATAGCCCCCCCTGCTCAAGGCAGGGGGCATATCACGCGCGTCTATCTACTGGTCATCTCGCATACGAAAAAGGTTTTGTTATCACAATATGGCCCTGAACACATCATGGCACGGGCATATCTGTCTTTCCCCCAAGATGTCTTAAAGCTGAGATAGCCCTGCTCCTCCGAAAACCAGCGAGTCCATGAACACATATTGGAAAGTCGATAGTTTTGCAACGTACTGCATTCTACTGAAATGTTATCGCAGTATTTCCCCTTACAAGCCATACCGGTAATGATTGCGTCACTGCCACAGTCAACAATTTGGTTGGGGTATTCTTCGGAAATATAGCTTCGCCATTCGCGTCTCATCGGCAAGTGATCTGGTGTGCCGACAAAGTAAAGTGTTGGGTCGCAATCAAATCTGAAATTATCACAGTAGTGTCCGCTGCAATATGCCCCAATCGGAGGATGCTCAAGATCACAGGTAATCGGCGGGTACTCTTCGGATACCGTATTCGTATAATACGCTTGCCCCAACTGGGGCAACGTGATCAGGAAAGCTCCAAACGTAATAATCCATACCCAATATCTATTTG
>Ga0055481_10000087_pt1 | contig 23706 bp, 19 predicted proteins | sample Muzzi_PWC_D2_FD_57936 | JGI IMG/M metagenome (GOLD analysis project Ga0055481, IMG submission 57936) | Wetland microbial communities from San Francisco Bay, California, USA, that impact long-term carbon sequestration - Muzzi_PWC_D2 | ecosystem: Environmental > Aquatic > Marine > Wetlands ... | reverse complement strand
GCAGCATTGGCCGTCGCGCTGGTACGCGACGTCGATGTGATATGCATCGAGGACTACGACAAGGGCGTGGTGGTGGACTCCGTCGTGCAGGCGATCCTCGCTGAGGCGGCCAAGGCAAATCGTACCGTGCTTGTCGATCCCGCCCGCCTTGAAAGCTACGAGCGGTATCGCGGCGCCGGCATGATCACGCCCAACCGGGAGGAATTATCCGTGGCCGTCGGCAGACGGCTTACCTCTCTGGATCAAGTCGGAGACGCGGCGCGCGAGTTGATCGGGTCTTTCGGCTTCGGTGCGATCGTGGCGACGGTGGACCGTGAGGGTGCAGTCGTGGTCACAAGTGACGGGGAGTGTACGCATCTGCCGACCACCCCCAGAGCCGTGTATGACAACACCGGTGCGGGCGACGCCGTGCTGGCCATGCTCGCGGCCGCGACTGCGGGAGGCGCGGACTTAATCAGTGCTGCAACGTTGGCGAACGTTGCGGGCGGGCTGGAAGTAGAGAAGTTCGGATGCGTGCCCATCACGGCCGACGAAGTATTGGCGGATTTGCGGCTCACCGATCGCAAGCACAACGGCAAACTCGGATCTGTGGAGGAAGTGGCGGCGGAACTGTCTTTGCGTCGCGACCGCGGCGAAACGGTTGTCTTCACCAACGGCTGCTTCGACATTCTCCATGCCGGACACGTGGACTTTCTGAGACGGTGCAGTCGGGAAGGATCGGCGCTGGTGATCGGGCTGAACACTGATTCCTCCGTGCGATCTCTTGGCAAGGGCGACGATCGCCCGATCAACAGCTTCGAGGACCGTGCCATGGTGCTCGGGGCTCTGGAATGCGTCGATTACGTGGTGGGTTTCGATGAAGAGACGCCGGAGAATCTGATCCGCCGGCTTCGCCCGGACGTATTGGCCAAGGGCGCGGACTGGGCGGACAGGGGGGTCGTGGGACGCGAATTTGTCGAATCGTACGGTGGTCGGGTGGTGCTCCTGCCGCTGGTGCCGGGGCTCAGCACGAGCCATCTTGTCGAGAGAATTCGTAGCGAAAGGCAGAGCCGTTGACCGACTCCATGGCCGAACAGATTGCGGATCACCAGCGCGTCGTGGCGGCCGCGTCCGAGCAAGTCCCTCTGCTCACGCGGATTGCCGACGAGTTGATCGGCGTGTTCGATAGCGGCGGGCGGCTGTATGTGCTCGGCAACGGCGGAAGTGCGGCCGATGCGCAACATATCGTGGCCGAGCTTGTCGGCCGCTTCAAACGTGATCGCCAGCCGTTGCCCGCCGTCGCGTTGACGACGGATACGTCCGTGCTCACCGCCCTCAGCAACGATCTCGGTGCGGAGCAATGTTTTGCGCGGCAGGTCGATGCACTGGTGACCACCAACGACGTCGTGTGGGCGCTGAGCGTCTCCGGCACGTCGCCGAACGTCATCGCGGCCCTGGAGCGGGCCAAGGCGATCGGCGCCACGATCATCGGATTCACAGGGCAATCCGGCGGGCGGTTTTCGGAATTCTGTGATTACTGTTTCCGCGCGGCACACGACGCCAGCGATCGCGTGCAGGAAGTGCATCAGTTGGCTTACCATCTGATCTGCGATCGGATCGAGGGTAGCCTGGAATCGTAGCGTGCGGTGCGAGGTGTAGGATGCCATGGCCAAGCGAAGCGCCGCCATGGAATTGTGGCTGGCTGTCAAGGAATGTAGCGGCCGCCCCCGTGGCGGCCGTCGAATGGGTGAGACCGAGGTAGTGGAAGCGTGCGATTGATTCTCGCCACATGTGCGAGCTGTACCCCGCGCGTATCGGCGGTTCGCCCTCGTTGACCGGGGGCGATCGTGATTGCGTGCGATCGTGGTTGCGTGCGATCGTGGTTGCGTTCAATCGTGGTTCGCCCCAAAGGGGCAGTGATATGGTAGCCCAGGGCAACGCCCTGGGAATTGGTGCAGCATGAAACAGGAGCCCTGAAAGGGCGAAACAGCCGGGGATTCGACATGTCACAGACATTCTCGTTGAATCTCGTGTACCTCATTTACAGAACGTTTTTGTGCCGCCATCGTTTCGAGGCTGATGCACGGTGTGTTTGGAATTAATTGTCTGTCGCGCCCCTTCGGGGCTCTCGGGAATTGGGTGTCGCAGACCCAGGGCGATGCCCTGGGCTGACATTTTGCCGCCCCTTTGGGGCTAAGCGCGACTGCACGCGTGGCCTCGGTCGAGGCTGGCGACTTGTTTGGAACGATGAGGGCGCGTGGCAGGGGTCCGCCTTATGCGGATTTGCCCGAGCGTTGCCGCAAGACCACGGGCAAGCTATCGCTTGCCCATGCCACCCGCGCGGCGTGTCGCGTGCACGAGCACGCTGATTTGGGTCCTTCTCAAAACAGTCACGTGAGACTTAAATGAAAGTACTCATCACCGGATCCAGCGGTCAGATCGGCACCAACGTCGGCCTTGCGTTGCTCGATCGCGGCGACGAAGTCGTCGGTATCGACAAGCGCGACAACACCTGGACCGACCGGTTTGAAACCGTCAAGCTCGATCTCACCACCGCGTCACCGGACGACCTGCCGAGTGACGGGAGTTTCGACACGGTGCTCCACTTTGCCGCCAACGCCAAGGTATTTGAGTTGGTCGAGCACCCGGAGCGGGCGATGGACAACATCAAGTCCGCATTTTGCGTGCTCGAGCACTGCCGGCGCCGCTCGCTGCCGATCGTGTTCGCCAGTTCGCGCGAGGTCTATGGCGACATTCACCGCCACGTCACGGATGAGGCCGCCGCTGACTTCGTCGTGGCCGAAAGCCCCTACAGTGCATCGAAGATCGCGGGCGAGGCGTTAATCTACTCCTACGCCCAGTGCTACGACTTGCCGTTTCTCGTCTTTCGATTTAGCAACGTCTACGGCCGCTACGACAACGACATCGACAGGCTCGAGCGGGTCATTCCGCTCTTCATCGATCTGATCGCGCGCGACCAACCCATCACGGTCTACGGCAAGGAAAAGGTCCTCGATTTCACCTACGTGGACGATGCGGTATCGGGTGTGCTGGCTGGGCTTGATGCGCTGCACGAGAAACGCGTCGTCGGGCGAACGATCAACCTCGCCTTCGGCCACGGCAACACGCTAGACGACATGGTCAACATCGTGTCACTCGCGCTGGGAAAAAAGCCCACGGTCCGCTACGAGCCCGCCCGCGCCGGCGAGGTCACCCGCTACGTCGCCGACATCTCCCAAGCCCGCGAATTGTTAGGATACAACCCCCAAACCTCCCTCAGCGCCGGCCTCATCAAGGCCGTCGAGTGGGGGCAGAAGTGGGCGGCAGGCCAGACTTCGTGAAACGTTTTATTCGACCTCGGCACGCATACCTCGCCGTCGCATCCATATCTGTGCGGCGCCGACGATGAGCAAGGCGGCGAGGGCGGACATGCCGCCAATTTGCATACGGTCGGCAGTTGTGACGGAACGGCCGATGATGTCCACCGATTCCAGGGCGACGTCGGTCGAGGCCGCGGCGTCCAGTCGTGCCTTGGCGAGTTTCTGTAACGCTTCCTGTGCCGCAGTCAGTTGCGTTTCGGTGACGCCGATCCAGTCTTTGGACATGCCCGCGCGGAGCGAGGCCTTCAAGTGCGCCTCGGTGACGCCGGTGTTGACCTGAAGATCTTCCTGGATGCCGATGAGCCGCTCGACGGCCTCGTTGGCGCTCTCGCGCAGCGAGTGGATCTTGGTATCGAGCTCCGCCAGCTCCGCGTCGCGGCGCGCTGCGGCCACCTGCTGCGCCTTGTCCATCAATCGCCTGTCGATTTGTGCGATACGCGCCTGCGTTCTGCGGAACAGTCCCCGCGCGGAGCGCAAGGCCGCGTCGAGTTGGAAGTTGCGTTGGCTGTCGATGGTGCCCGCGGCGAACTCGAAACGGTGGTGTGCCGTTTGCATGGCACTGAACCGGCGTGCCAGCGTCGCGTGCAGCACGAAGTAGCGGGCGCCGCCGCTGCCCAGGTCCTCGATGCCTTCCACCACGCGCCGGACGTCCGCGAGACGATTGCCGGCCTGATAGAGAAAGTCGCCCAGTTGGGAGCGGACGCGGCGATAGACGTCGAGCTGCTCGGCGGCCATGGGATCCACCGGGCGACGCTTCAGCGCCACGAATTCACCTTCCCAATCCGCGGCGAAAGCGGTCAGGCGCGACTGGTATTCGTCGGCCGCCGCTCCGAGACGCTCGACCAGCGGGCGCGTATTCTCGTCCGCCTGCAACGTGGCCGGGTCAATCTCCGCCAGCTCTCGTGTGGCCGCTTGCAGCGCTTCCAGCGAAGACGACGCCTGTTGCCAGACCTTGAGTAGCTCGAGTTTGCCCTCGGTCAGATTGACGGTCAGTTCGCCGAGATCCTGCTGCAGGGCCTCATCGTCCGCCAACGCCTGCCGCCGATCCTCGGACGAAACGATCGCGTCCGGCGGATTCGGGTCGTTGCGAAGGAAATCAATGCGCGCACCGACCGTCGCCAACGCCTGGCGCGATCTTTCGAACTTTCGCCGCGATGCTCCCCAATCTTCCAGAAGCTCCGTTCGGTGCGGTAGAGGGTCATCTTCGGGCTTGGCAGCGATGGCCTTTTCGAGGGCGATCCGAGTCTCACGGAGTTGACCTTCAAGGGTGGACACCTGACTCGAAAGGACCTTCTCGCTCTCGGTGGGGCTTGACCGCAGATCCTCAGCGCGGCGTTTTGTCTTTGCACAAAACGCGGCGGCCAGCCGATGTGCTTGTCCGAGCCCCAGGGCCGGGTCACGAGCGTGCAGGCAAAGGCGTAGCACATCGTCGCCCGGGGCATCGACGAACCACTCCTTGCGCGGGGCGAGTGCAGACGGTCGAAAGACCTGCTCGTTCCAGGCGAAGTCGAGAAGCTCCTTGCGGATTTCCGCCCGGTGTGCCATCGTCGGCTTCGATTCGAAACGCAGGGTGGCGGCGCAAATGTATTGACTCGGCAGCGAAAATGCGGTGAGCGCACCCACAGATGCGGCCGCGAGAATCGCGATCAACCACCCGGAGCCGGGAAGGGAACGCCCAGTCCCTTGCCGTCGTCGCGCGTACGATTTCGAAGCGGCCGATAGCGCTGAGAGATCCTCGGGACCATCGATTCCGCCGGCGCGTGCCGCCAGTTTCCGTCCATTCGGCCGGGTTGTGGGGGCTCCGGGTTTGGATCGGTGGGGATCAGGCGTCATTTGGTGCGTTCGCCAGAATGCTGTCTATCGCCTCGAGATCCTCCTTGAAGATTTCCCAGCCGGTTCCACCGACATTTTCTATCAATTGGGATGGTCGTTTGGCGCCGACGATGGCCGCGGTGATGCCGGGAAACGATACCACCCAGTTAATCGCGAGTTGGCCCACCGTCCGATCGTATTTGGACGCGATGGTCCGGAGCGATTCCACCGTTTTCAGATTCCGCTGAAATCGGGCACCTAGGAACTCCGCATCCTGCGCGCGCAGATCGCGAAAGCTGGATTCCGCATTGAATTTTCCCGTAAGGAGGCCTCGTGCCAGGGGGCCGTACGAGATGACGCCGATCTCGTGCTCCTCACAGTAAGGCAGCAGGTCGTCGGCGGCACGCTGGCTGAGTAGCGAAAACGACGGCTGAATACAGTGTACGATGCCGAATTCCCGCGCGGCGGCCAGACGTTCGCAGCCGTAGTTCGAGAGCCCAATCGCCCGAATTTTCCCTAGCTCCAGAAGTCCGGAGAGCGTTTCCATCGTTTCTCGGATCGGCGTCTCCGGATCCGGCCAATGGCACTGGTAGATGTCGATGACATCCGTCTTCAGCCGCCTGAGGCTCGCGTCGCACTCGCGCAGGATGTTCTTTTGCGAGAGGTCCCGACGAGGGAGGCTCGAGGGCCTTTCCGAGGGCACCAGGCCGCATTTCGTGGCGATCACCACGCGCTCGCGGTTTCCCGCGATGGCCTTCCCGACGATCTCCTCCGCGTGGCCGCTGCCGTAAATCGGGGCCGTATCAATGAGATTGATGCCGCGGTCCAGCGCCTGGTGAATGGCGGCGACCGATTCGCGGTCGTCGGTGACGCCCCAGACAGGCTCCTCCCCGCCCATGGCCCAGGTGCCGAGTCCAAGGCGCGAGACACGAATGCCGCTTTGTCCTAGTGGTTTTTGCTCCACGGTGGGCTTTCCCCGGTGGGTACCTGAATGGCCGTGATGTTCCAGTTCCCAGTGCCTATTGTCCGATGAGATGATATTCTGCGAGGAATCCACGAGCAAGGGAATTCGCGGTCGGCAGCCGTTTCACGAATCGCCGCCGGTGCCAGGTAGCGCCCTGGAGACGAAGTTTAGCCCGATAACCGGACTGTGCCGATACGCGCTTCCGGTTCTCAGCAGTGGAATCGTCGGGCGATCGCGGAGTAGAGGAGACGCGCGTGGCAAGCTGCACAACCCCCAAAAGCGAGCTTCCGGTGGGTTGGGGTGGGTCCAAAAGAGCTTGCTTTTGCGTTTGACAAGCTTTCGGCGACCAGTATACTCGCCCGGCTCTGGCTACGGGTGCATCGGTTTCCCGTCCGAAGCGGCGGTGCGCCTACGGCATCGAATCAGGCTCCGGCAGAGTGAGTGCCAAGGTGCAGGCGTTTGGGCGAAGCCGGCGCGAATGCGACCGCGAGCGTCCCGCCCAGACATTGATTCACGTTGCTGCTGTAGCTCAGTTGGTAGAGTGCGTCCTTGGTAAGGACGAGGTCATGGGTTCGAATCCCATCAGCAGCTTTTGGAGTAAGAGCAAGCCGATGGGTATGGACCTTTGCGGCTGCCGCATCGGGGCAGTGATGCGGTGTGTTTTCCAATAAACGTTCTGAGTGGAAGAGACTTCATCGGGCGCTGTGCCGGCGTGGCGCGGGCCTGATGTGGAGTGATTTGGCAACTCGCCCACGAGCGGCGATGAGCGGGTGGAGGTAGCTCTCGGATGGCTAAGGATACTTTTGAACGAACGAAACCGCACGTAAACGTTGGCACCATCGGCCACGTCGACCACGGCAAGACGACGTTGACCGCGGCGATGACCGCGGTTCAGTCTGCCAAGGGGCTGGCCAAGTTCAGGGGCTATGACGACGTGGCGAAGGCTTCGGAGTCGCAAGGCCGCCGCGACGCGACGAAGATTCTGACGATCGCGACGTCCCACGTGGAGTATGAGACGGAGAATCGTCACTACGCGCACATCGATTGCCCCGGTCACGCCGACTATGTGAAGAACATGATCACCGGCGCCGCGCAAATGGACGGCGCGATTCTGGTGGTCTCCGCGGCGGACGGACCGATGCCGCAGACGCGCGAGCACATCCTGCTCGCCCGCCAGGTGAACGTGCCGAATCTGGTCGTGTTCCTCAACAAGGTCGACCTGGTGGATGACCCGGAGCTGCTCGATCTCGTCGAGATGGAGGTTCGGGAATTGCTCGTCAAATACGATTTCCCGGGCGACGACATCCCGGTCATTCGCGGTTCTTCGCTTCCTGCGCTGGAGAACCCCAAAGATCCCGAGAAAACGAAGTGCATTGACGAGTTGATGGTGGCGCTGGACGCCAATGTGCCGATTCCCCAGCGCGACGTTGATATGCCGTTCCTGATGTCCGTGGAAGACGTGTTCAGCATCAAGGGTCGCGGTACGGTGGCCACGGGGCGAATTGAGCGAGGGAAGATTAAGGTCGGCGAGGAAGTCGAGATTGTCGGACTGGGCGATACGCAGAAGACCGTCGTGACCGGCGTCGAGATGTTCAACAAGATGCTCGATTCGGGTATGGCCGGCGACAACGTCGGCTGCCTGCTCCGCGGCACAAAAAAGGATGACATCGAGCGTGGCCAGGTGTTGGCGGCGCCCAAGTCCATCACGCCGCATACGACGTTTGAATCCAACGTCTACGTTTTGACGCAGGAGGAGGGCGGACGTCACACACCGTTTTTCAACGGCTATCGCCCGCAGTTCTACTTCCGTACGACGGATGTGACCGGTGGTCTCGAGTTGCAAGGCGCTGAAATGTGCATGCCGGGTGACAACGTGGAAATGAAGGTCACCCTTGGGAAACCGATCGCCATGGAAGAGGGATTGCGTTTCGCGGTTCGCGAGGGAGGTCGTACCGTTGGTTCGGGTGTAGTGATCAAGGTGATCGAATAAGGATAAGACCCGGCGCCGAATCGTCGCGGAATGATTTATCATGGCTAAGGCTGCAAAACGCGAATACGTGTGGCTTCAATGCAAAGAGTGCAGCGATCTGAACTATCGCACCAGCGTGAACGTCATGGGCGGGGTTCCGAAGATTGAGTTGAAGAAGTTCTGCAAACGAGACCGAAAGCGCACGGTTCATAAGATCAAGAGGAAGTAGGACAAGCTGCCGGGAAACGCGGCCGTCTGCAAAGGAGCGTAGCTCAATTGGCAGAGCACCGGTTTCCAAAACCGGCGGTTGGGGGTTCAAGTCCCTCCGCTCCTGTGGCTTCCCGCGACGCGAATGTGGTTTGGATCATGACAAGGCCGTGGTTGGCCGTCGATGATCCGTGATTGAGGCGGAATTCATGAGTCAAACTGAAGTGGCAGCCGCCGGTGGTCGCGAACGGCAGGTGTTTCAGCAATATAAGCCGGAACAGGGCAAGGCCACCCGTGTCGGGACGTTTATCGGTTCGGCTTTGCTTATTGCCTGGGGCGCGTACTTCCTATACCAGCAACTGACGGTTTTCCAAGGCGATGAGGGCTGGCGCCTATTGGTCACTTTCGGCATTCCTATCGCGTTCGCGGTCGTCGTTGGCGCTGTGGCGTGGTATTTCGTTTTCGGTCACCGCGGTACGGGAGACTTCATGATCGCGACCGAGGGCGAGATGAAGAAAGTGAGCTGGTCGTCGAAACGTGAGGTGATCGGCTCCACGAAAGTCGTGATTCTGTTTACGGCGCTGCTGGCACTTTACCTTTTTGTGGTGGACATGGCTTTTCAACAGATATTTCGCTGGTTGGGCGTACTGCAGGCATGACAGATACGCAGCCTAATACGTCTGAAGATTCGGCGCAAGTGGCCAGCGTACCGGGCATGAAGTGGTACGTGCTACGTGTGGCCTCGAATCGCGAGGACCAGGTGTGCAAGGCGCTCGTGCGCAAGGTTGCCATCGAGGGGCTCGAGGATCGAGTGGGCAGAATCCTCGTCCCCGTCCTGAAAGAAAAACGCATGAAGGCCGGCGTACTCAAGATCGTGAATCGCAAGCTCTATCCGGGCTATGTGTTTGTGGAGATGGCATGCGAGGAAGACGGCGCCATTGCGGAAAACGTCTGGTTTATGATCAAAGAGACCAGTGGCGTCGGTGATTTCATCGGATCCGACGGCAAGCCCACGCCGATGCCGGAGCATGACGTTGTGCAGATGCTGCTGGCCTCGGAAAAGGGCGAAGAGGACACCGGCCTGTCCGGTCTCAATATCAATCAAGGCGATCAAGTCAAGATTACCGACGGCGCTTTCGAGAGTTATGAGGGCGAGGTTGATTCCGTGGACGAGCGTCGCGGCATGGTGTCGGTCATCGTGGCGATCTTCGGTCGCTCCACGCCGGTGGAAGTCGGCTATTGGCAACTGGAGAAGGTGGAATAGGGCAGCCTCCGGCCGATGCCTCGTGGTTTGGTCCGTACGGTTTTCCCAAAGGGTAGTGTGAATCGTGGCAAAGAAGGAAATTGCAGGTGTGATCAAGCTTCAGGCTCCCGGCGGGCAGGCGACGCCGGCGCCGCCGATCGGGCCGGCGCTGGGGCAACACGGAGTCAATATCGGCCAGTTTATCCAGCAGTTTAACGCCGAGACCACGGCGCTGAACGGGATGACCGTGTCGGTCGTCATCAACGTCTACAAAGACAAGTCCTATGACTTCAAGGTCAAGAGTCCGCCGGCTGCCGTCTTGCTCAAAGATGCCGCCAAAGTGGCCAAGGCGAGTGGCGTGCCGAACAAAGAGAAGGTCGGATCCATCAATCGCGAGCAGCTCATGACGATTGCGGAGCGCAAGCTGCCCGATTTGAACTGTTATGACTTGGACGCCGCGGCGCTAATTGTCGCCGGAACGGCTCGATCCATGGGAATCGACATCGTCGACTGATTTATCGTGCCGGCGTAGCAAGGGAGAACCGGTGATGGCCTATTGTAGTGTGCGACACCGAAAGCTGACGGAACTGGGCGGAAACTCGAATCAAGCCCTGGCGCTGGCTGATGGTATTGCAAAGATCAAAGAAATGGCTGCGGTGAAGGTGGATCGCACCTACAAGAACGGGAAGAAGCGCAAGGGTGTTGATCAAACCGTCGAAATCGCCATGCACTTGGGCATCGATCCCAAGCACGCCGACCAAATGGTACGCGGAACGATTTCGCTGCCCAAGGGGCTTGGGAAGTCGCGTACGGTTGTGGCCTTTTGCGAAGGCGATCACGCAGCGGCGGCCATAGAAGCCGGTGCCATCGAGGCGGGCGGGGATGAACTGGTCAAAAAGATCGAAGGTGGATGGCTCGATTTTGATGTCGCCGTTGCGCATCCGTCTATGATGGGTAAGGTGGGGCGATTGGGTCGCGTACTGGGCCCTCAGGGAAAGATGCCCAGCCCGAAGGGTGGAACGGTAACGTCCGATGTGGCGGCGGCCGTCAAGGAGTTTGCTGCCGGCCGTATCGAGTTCCGTAATGACGCCGGCGGTAACATCCATTTGCCGGTGGGCAAGGTGAGCTTTCCCGAGGGCGATCTGATGGAGAATATTTCGGCCGTTATTGCCACGATCGTAAGAATGAAGCCATCGGCAGCCAAGGGTCAATACGTCAAGCGCATTTGCTTGTCGGCGACACAAACGGCGTCCGTGACAGTGGATGCAGCAGCCTAGATGCTCGGTCTGCCGGAAACGGCGCTGACCGACAGGGTCGCAAGAGAAAGCGGAAAGCAGCTATGAGTAAGCCAGTCAAGGATCTGATCACCGACGAACTGCGAAGCAGATTCGATGGTATCGACAGTGCCTGTGTGGTGGACCTTTCCGGGTTGACCGTCCTGCAGCAGGAGGCGTTACGAAGGCAACTTCGACAAAAGTCCGCTCGGCTACGCGTTGTCAAAAACAGCCTGGCGCGACGCGCCTGGAAGGATACCGTGCTTCAGCCGTTGGGGCAGTCGCTGGCGGGTCCGTGTGCCCTGGTGACCACATCGGAATCGCTTATTGATGCAGCCAAGATTCTGGTGGCAGCCGCGAAGGAGTTTGCCGCGCTGGATCTCAAGCACGCGATGGTCGAGGGCGATCCCAGCCTCTTGACGGTCGAAGAACTTTCCAAGATGAAGGGGCGGCCGGAGCTACTCGGCGACGTTGCGATGCTATTGACCTCGCCGGGGCGTGCGATTGCCGGTTGCCTGAGAGGACCCCAGTCACGCATTGCGGGCTGCCTCAAGACGATTGCGGAGAAGGCGGCGTAGAGGGTGTCGTGGGATCACGACTGGCTGCCGGGACTTACAACCCTAGTGATGATCTGAACGTTTCACGCTGACTGGTTCGCGGAAGCGAATGAAATGATCGAAAACGGATCGGTTGCCTATCGGCGTGGCGAATTGCCTTAGACAAGGAGTTTGGAACGATGGCGGAAGCACCGGCTGTGGAATTCAGTGCAGAAATCACCGAGCTTGCGGACAAGCTCGTCAACTTGAGCGTCAAGGATGCACAGACACTTGTGGACTGTCTCAAGGAAGTCCACGGTATTGAACCCGCCGGTGGCGGTGTCATGATGGCGGCGGCGGCAGGGGACGGTGGCGACGGTGCGCCGGAGGAAAAGACATCGTTCAACGTGATCCTCGCGGGCTTCGGTGACAAGAAGATTCAGGTCATCAAGGTCGTCCGGACGATCACCTCGCTTGGGCTCAAGGAAGCGAAGGAATTGGTCGAGAGCTGTCCAAAGTCTCTGAAAGAAGGCGTCTCCCAGGAGGAGGCCAACAAGATCAAGGCGGAAATCGAAGAAGCCGGCGGCGCCGTGACCATCGAGTAGTACGTTGGTCTGCAGCCGACGCGATTCGTACATACCCTGTACGGTTGGCGTACCTGCGGGTGCGTCGACCTTGGTTGGCCGCGTGAGCCGGTGTGTCGTGATGCGCCGTTCACTCCGGTTCTCACATTCGCCGCGAGGCGGGATCGATCGGTACCATGGGACAGCCGATCCACCAGATGCCTTGCCGGCCTATGACACGTCCCGAGAACAGTCTGCTGGTAAGTGCGTGCGCCGCGGTGCCTGTCGCCGGGGTGTATGCGGGCTAGTGCCATGAGCGGAACGAATCGAGGATCCAGTCCATGATTGCCACGCTGCCGGTACGTAATTTTGCCAAGCTGGGCGACTCCATGCCCGTTCCCGAGTTGGAGGGTGTGCAGCGCGCAGCCTACGCGCGATTTCTGCAGGAACTCGTTGCGCCCTCCGACCGCGCCGGGCGAGGGCTCGAAGCGTTATTGCGCGAGATGTTTCCGATTGAGAGTTATGACGGAAGCCTGTCGCTGCACTACGTGAGCTACGAATTGGGGAAGCCGCGATATACGCCCGATGAGTGCCGCGAGTTACGCCTTACCTACGGCATGCCGTTGCGCATTCGGGTGCGGCTCGTGCGAAAGGACAGCGAGGAGATCCAGGAAGACCTCATCTACTTGGGCGACATGCCGATCATGATCGGCGGCGGCGAGTTCATCGTCAACGGCGCCGAACGCGTCATCGTGTCTCAGCTTCACCGTTCACCGGGCGTTGATTTCATCAAGGTGCAGGGCGAAGGTGACCGCGCCCTGCACTCCTGCCGGATTATCCCGGAACGCGGGAGCTGGATCGAGATCGAAGTGACGAAAAAGGACGTGTTGGTCGTCCGAATCGATCAATCGAGCAAGTTGCCCGCGACCACGTTTCTTCGCGCGATGGACGAGCAGTACTCCAGCGATGAAGCAGTCGTGGAGGAGTTTTGCAAGACGAAATCAGTTAGAGCGTCCGCCTTGCAACCTGAAATGTACAGCGTGTCTCAGATCGTGGACGAGGAAACGGACGAAGTTCTCGTTCGGGCCGGTTGTCAGATCGGGGACGTCATAGAGCGGATTCAAGATTCCTCGCTCAAGTCCATGCGCGTTATCAGCGAAGTGACCGATCCGCTCATCCTGAACACGCTTGCCGAAGACACCTGCCGTACGCACGAAGAAGCGTTGCTCAAGATTTACAGCCGACTCCGCCCCGGCAATCCCGCCCAATTGGACAAGGCGCGCAAGCTGTTCAACGAGAAGTTCTACGATGAGAACCGGTATCGTCTGGGTAAAGTGGGTCGCTTTCGCCTGAATCGCAAATTTGAAATCGAAGGCGATGCGGGTTCGATGACCCTCACCGTGGGGGATATGGTCAACTGCCTGAAATACCTGCTCAAACTGCGTACCGGCGAATCGGCATTCGCTGTCGACGATATCGACCATCTCGGTAACCGCCGACTTCGCACGCTCGATGAGTTGTGTGCGGACGAGATGCGGAAAGGATTCCTGAAGCTTCGCCGCACAGTGCAAGAACGCATGAGCATGAAAGACCCGGAGCAGATCGGGCGCGTCGCGGAACTGGTCAACAGCAAGTCCATCAGTTCCGCCATCGACCTCTTCTTCGGTCGCGGGGAACTCTCACAGGTGGTGGATCAGACCAATCCGCTTTCGCAGTTGACGCACGAACGCCGCCTGTCCGCCCTTGGACCCGGTGGTTTGAATCGAAAGCGGGCCGGGTTCGAAGTACGTGACGTGCACATCAGCCACTATGGTCGCATTTGTCCGATCGAAACGCCCGAGGGCACCAACATCGGGCTGATCGCCTCGCTGAGTATTTACAGCGTGGTGGACGATTTTGGATTCCTCATCACACCCTACCGCAAGATCGGCAAAGAGGGCAAAATCGGTGAAGAGAAGTACCTTCGCGCGGACGAAGAGATGCGCGAGATCCTTGGGCCGCCCGAAGCCGTCGATCCGACAAACGGAAGGTTGCGCGAGGGGAATCTGATCGTGCGTGCGCACGGCGAACTCGGGCAGGTTGATCGAAGCGAGGTGACCTTTGTGGACATCTCGCCCAAGCAGACGATCGGCGTATCCGCCGCGTTGATTCCCTTCCTGGAACACGATGACGCCAACCGCGCGCTGATGGGATCCAACATGATGCGGCAGGCAGTGCCGCTCCTCACGGTCGAGCCACCTTGCGTGGCGACGGGCATGGAACGGGCGGTGGCCCAGAGCAGCGGCATGGTCGTTCGCGCGCGATCGGCGGGCAAAGTGACCTATGTTGACGCCCGGCGCATCATTATCGGCGACACGGACGAGTACGAACTGCGCAAGTTTCAAGGGCTGAACGAACGCACGTGTATGAATCAAAAGCCGCTCGTGCGCGTAGGGCAGCGCGTGAAGGTCGGGGATATCATCGCCGACGGGCCGGCCACCGCCAATGGCGAGCTGGCACTGGGGAAGAACCTGCTCGTCGCATTCATGACGTTTGACGGGCACAACTTCGAGGACGCCATCATCATCAGCGACCGCCTCGTCAAGACCGATGCGCTGACGAGCATCCATATTGATGAGTTCGATATCGAGGTGCGCGATACCAAGCTTGGCCGCGAAGAGTTCACGGCCGACATCCCGAACGTGTCGGAACGCGCACTGGCGAATCTCGACGCCAACGGCATGGTTCGAATCGGTACGCGTGTCGAGCAAGGCGATATTCTGGTCGGCAAGGTGAGCCCGAAGTCGAAAAGCGAGTTGAGCCCGGAGGAAAAGCTACTGCATGCGATCTTCGGTCGCGCCGGTGAAGATGTGAAAAACGATTCGCTCGAACTGCCCGCGGGCGAGCAGGGCATTGTGATCGGTACCAAGCACTTTAGCCGGCGCTTGCACATGACAGACGAGCAGAAGGTCGAATTGGATCAGCAGGTCAAGGAATTCGTGGACACACAGAATGCCAAGATCATCGCCTGTTTCAAGCAGATGTGCATCGAGGTTGAGGGCATCATGGGCACCCCCATGGTCGATCCCAGCACGCGGCAAAAGGTCGGGCACAGCACGTTGGACGAGGTGGTGCTCGAGCAGATCGAGGTGTTTGCCGAGCACGTGCGGTCGCGCGATCTGAAATGGGTCAAGCCTGCCAGCAAGAGGGACGATTGCCTTGCGACGACCGATCGGTTTTGGCCGCGGATCGAGGAAATCATCGAGGAGCGCGACCGCCGCTCGGCGCAGATGAAGCGCGGCGATGAACTGCCCTCTGGTGTGCTGGAGATGGCGAAAGTGTACGTGGCCACCAAACGCCAAATCGCCGTGGGTGACAAGATGGCGGGCCGGCATGGCAACAAGGGAGTGATTGCAAAGATTCTCCCGGAAGCGGACATGCCCTTCCTGGATGACGGCACACCTATCGATATCATGTTGAATCCGCTGGGCGTGCCGTCGCGAATGAACGTCGGGCAGATTCTCGAGACCCACTTGGGCTGGGCGGCCAAGATGGTGGGATTCCAGGCAGTCACGCCCGTGTTCGACGGTGCTTCGGAGGCCGAGGTCCACGAAGCCCAGGCCGAGGCCAATCGCTGTGCCGCTGAGAGGGGATCGAATCCCACGGCGCTCGCCGAAGACGGTAATTTCGATGCGGCCTTCGTCGCGTTGCCGCCCGGCGGTAAGGTGCAACTTCGGGACGGTCGCACAGGCGAATACCTGGATCAGGCAGTAACCGTGGGCTACATCTATATGCTGAAGTTACATCACCTGGTGGATGACAAGATCCACGCACGAGCCACCGGACCATACAGTTTGATCACACAGCAACCCTTGGGTGGTAAGGCGCGAACCGGTGGTCAGCGGTTTGGTGAAATGGAGGTGTGGGGGCTCGAGGCCTACGGCGCCGCGCACATCCTCCAAGAACTGTTGACCGTCAAGAGCGACGATGTCGAAGGGCGAACGAAGATCTACGAGACGATGGTCAAGGGAAAGAACTCGCTCGAGGCGGGGACACCCGTGTCATTCGACGTGCTTTGCAACGAGATTCGCGGACTCTGTTTGAACATCTTCCTGGAGAAACGCCGCGTTGGTTGACGCGCCGCTTGGTGGAAATGGAGGTTGTGACGATGGCCGACAAGATTCACGTGGAAAAGGTGGAAAAGCCTGATGTGGAGGAACTCCTCGAGTTCTACAAGCGGCAGAATCATCCGACGACGGGAGATCGTGCGAAGCTGCAGCGTATGCTGGCGAATACTTTCTGCTTCGTGGCGGCACGCCTCGACGGCGAACTGATCGGATTTGCACGCGGTGTGACGGATGGGCTGATCGGCCACTTGACGGAATGTAAGCTCGATCCATCCTGCCAGGGGCCCGCGTGTGTGACCAAACAGGATGGACGGATCGAGCACGACTCGACCGGTGTCGCCAAGCGAATGGCGGAAATGATCATTCAGTCGTTCGAGGAGTTCGGGGTCGAGCGGATGGATGTGGTGGCCTACGGGACCGAGGTGGATTTCTGTGAGGATCTCGGTTTCAAGCCGATGCGCGGGGTCGTGGTCATGACACGGGGGGCGCCGGCTGCGTCGCGCGTCGCGGACGAGCCGGCATCGGCCGCTACACGGTAGCGGTTTGGTACCGGAAATGGGAACGATGATTCGTCACTGCATGGGCATCGCAGCTTCCAAAAAGGGATGCACAAGGCATGCTTGATAACCTTTACGATCGTGTCAACGACTACGCGCGTGTGAGTATCTCTCTGGCATCGCCGAACGACATACGCAGTTGGTCGTTCGGGGAGGTAAAAAAGCCGGAGACGATCAACTACAGAACCTATCGCCCCGAGAAGGACGGTCTGTTTTGTGAGCGGATCTTCGGCCCGGAACGCGATTGGGAATGCGCGTGCGGGAAATTCAAGGGAACCAAGCATAAGGGCATTATCTGCGACCGGTGCGGCGTGAAGGTGACGCATTCGCGCGTGCGCCGCAAACGGATGGGCCACATCAATCTCGCGGCCCCGGTCGTGCACATATGGTTCTTCAAATCGATGCCCTCCCGCCTCGGTGCGTTGCTCGATGTCAAGACGGCCAGCCTGGAGAAGGTCGTCTATTTTCAGGACTACATTGTCGTCGATCCTGGTGATACGCCGCTGAAGGACCGGCAACTGCTCACTGAAGAGGAGTACCGTGCGGCACTGAGCGATTACGGGAGCTCCTTTTCCGCCATGATGGGCGCCGAGGCCGTCAAGGATCTGCTCGAGCGCCTGGACTTGGTCCAGCTTTCGGCCGACTTGAGGGATGAGCTGGCCAAGACGGGAAGTAAGCAACGGGAAAAGGACCTCGCGAAACGCCTGAAAATCGTCGAGGCGTTGCGCCATTCGCCGAACGAGGCGACCTGGATGGTGTTGGATGTCATCCCCGTGATTCCGCCGGATCTTCGCCCACTCGTGTTGCTGGACAGCGGAAACTTCGCGACGAGTGATTTGAATGATCTCTACCGCCGCATTATCAACCGAAACAGCCGGCTCAAGAAGCTGGTCGACCTGAATGCGCCGGAAGTGATCATTCAGAATGAGAAGCGCATGCTGCAGCAGGCAGTGGACGCCCTCTTCGATAATGGACGCTGTCGCCGCCCGGTGCTCGGTTCCAGCAACCGTCCGCTCAAGTCCATGACGGACATGATCAAGGGCAAGCAAGGGCGATTTCGCGAGAACCTGCTGGGCAAGCGTGTGGACTATTCGGCGCGTTCGGTGGTCGTCGTCGGTCCTGAACTGAGACTGCACCAGTGCGGGCTTCCCAAGAAAATTGCGCTGGAACTCTATCAGCCTTTTATCATTAGAAAGCTAAAGGAGCGAGGACTCGCGGATACCATCAAGTCGGCCAAGAAAATGCTCGAGCGCCGCGACCAGGCGATCTGGGACATTCTCGAAGAGGTCATCTATCAGCATCCTGTTCTTCTCAACCGTGCCCCCACGCTGCACCGCATGGGTATTCAGGCGTTCGAACCTGTTCTGGTGGAGGGCAACGCCATCAAGATTCACCCCTTGGTGTGCCGCGGTTTCAACGCGGACTTTGATGGGGATCAGATGGCCGTCCACCTTCCACTTTCCATCGAGGCGCAGGTGGAAGCCCACGTGCTCATGATGTCCACGAACAACATCTTCAGCCCTGCGAATGGCAGCCCGATCATGTCGCCGACGCAGGATATCGTGATGGGCGTCTTCTACCTCACCACGGACCATGTCAGTCCGGAAGTGGAAGAGAAGGACATGCTGAAGTTCGCGACGGCATTCGAGTCCATCCAGGCCTACGACCACAAGAAAATCGGCATTCACGACCGTATTGTGGTACGCATCGACCAGAAACGTGTGGTGAATGCGACGAAGGGCGAGGTGGAAGACGTACCTGCCAATCGCCGCGTGATCACAACGGTCGGTCGTGTGTTGTTCAACGACGTTCTCGATCCGGACATGCCGTTTTACAATTGTAGCCTTTCGCAAAAGGGCCTCGTACGCGTTGTCGCGGATTGCCATCAGTTCCTGGGGCGGGCGGCGACCATCGATTTGCTCGACAGTATCAAGAACCTCGGATTCAAGCAGAGCACGCTGGCGGGTCTCTCGTTCGGGGTTACCGACATGCGCGTGCCGCACGCCAAGCAAAAAATCATCGACGCGGCCCAGAAAACCGTGGATCGCATCGAAAAGGCGTTCGGAGACGGAAGCCTTACCCGGCTCGAACGCTACAATCAGATCATCGATGTCTGGATTCACGCGCGAGAGCTGGTGACGGCGGCGATGATGAAGGAACTGCGCGCGGACTATCGTGACGAGAAGAACAATTATAAACTTCCCGGAGAGAAGGGCTCGAAGCCCTACCTCAATCCCATCTTTCTCATGACGGAGTCCGGTGCCCGCGGCAGCGTGGATCAGATCCGCCAGCTCGCGGGGATGCGGGCTCTGATGGCCAAGCCATCGGGGGAGATTATCGAAACGCCCATCAAGGCCAACTTCCGGGAAGGTCTTTCCGTGCTCGAGTACTTCAGTTCGACGCACGGCGCGCGCAAAGGGCTGGCAGACACGGCGTTGAAGACGGCGGACTCCGGCTATTTGACCCGAAAGCTCGCGGATGTCGCGCAAAACGTCATTGTGACGGGGTTCGATTGCGGCACGATCCACGGCGTGACAAAAGAGGCTATCTACAAGGGTGAAGAGGTGGCGATCCCCTTACGCGAGAGCATCATCGGTCGCATCGCGCGTGACGGTATACGTAACCCGGTGACCGACAAACTGATTGTCGCTGAAAACCAGCCAATTTCCAAGGAAGTGGCGACTCAGATCGAGGACCTGGGTCTCGACAAGATACGCATTCGCAGCCCGCTTACGTGTGAGGCGTCGATGGGTGTTTGCGCCAAATGCTACGGCACGGACATGTCGACTGGCCGCGAAGTGGAACTGGGTATGGCGGTTGGGATCATCGCTGCTCAGTCGATCGGCGAACCCGGTACTCAGTTGACCATGCGTACATTCCACACCGGTGGCGTGGCGCAGAAGGCCGCCAGCGAAAACAAAATCAAGGCCGCGCACGGCGGTCTCGTCAAGTATCACGATCTGCAACCCGTGGAAGTCGCCTCGGATGAAGGCATGCGGACGGTGGTTTTGAAGCGCAATGGCGAGCTACTCATTGTTGACGACAAGGGTCGTGAGCTGTCTCGGGACAAGGTGCCCTACGGCTCCGTCCTGCACAGCAAGGATGGGGACACGGTATCCAAGGGTGATGTGCTGTGCGAATGGGATCCTCACTTGACGCCGATTCTGGCAGAGGTGCCCGGGTTCGTGCGGTTCCAGGATGTGGCTGAAGGCGAAACGGTCCGTCTCGAGCAGGAGGGCGGAAGCACCAAGTTTGTCGTGATCGAGCACAAGGGTGAAAAGCACCCACAAATTGTCATCGAGGACCAGGAGGGCAACGTGCTCGACTACCACTACCTGCCCGCCAAAGCGCGTATCGAGGTGGTGGAAGGTCAGGAGATCATGCCCGGGATCGAACTGGCGAGGCAGCCGCGCGCGGTCGGCGGTACGCAGGACATCACCGGTGGTCTTCCGCGTGTGACGGAGGTATTCGAGGCCCGGCGACCGAAGGAGCCGGCGGTCATGGCCGAACTCTCCGGAAGCGTGGAGATTCGATCTGACAAACGCCGGGGCAAGATGACCATTGTGGTGCTCAGCGAAAGCGGTATGGAAAAGGAGCACCACGTTCCGCAGGACAAACACCTGCTGGTACATGCCGGAGATAATGTGGAGGCCGGCGATTCACTTATCGAGGGGCCGCTGATTCCGCACGACATTTTGCGCATCAAGGGTGAAGAAGCGCTGCAGCAGTACTTGCTCGGGGAGGTCCAGACCGTCTACCGCAGCCAAAACGTAGCGATCAACGACAAGCACCTGGAGGTCATCGTCAGTCAGATGCTCCGCAAGGTAAAGGTCGAGAGCCCGGGCGATTCCAAATTCCTGCCGGGCGAAATGGTCGACCGTTTCAAGTTCCGCATGGAAAACGAAAAGCTGTCGAAGAGCGTGATCATTAGCAATCCGGGCGATTCGGAATTGTCCGAGGGCGACATCGTGCTCAAGTCGGAACTGGCCTCGGTGAATGAGGAAGTTGAGGAGCAGGGCGGTGAACGGGCGAAAGGCAAGAAACCCAAACCGGCCAACGCGACGACCCTTCTCTTGGGTATCACCAAGGCCAGTTTGTCGAGCGAATCGTTCATTTCTTCCGCTTCATTCCAGGAAACCACCAAGGTGCTGACCGAGGCGGCGCTCGGCGGTGTGCGCGATGAGTTGCGGGGATTGAAAGAGAATGTCATACTGGGGCACCTGATTCCCGCCGGGTCGGCGTTCCCGCAGTATCAGACGATGCGGGTGAAGCACCTGGGCGAGCCGATTCCGGTCCCCAGCGAATTCGCCGACATTGGCGTGGCGGCGATAGCGGCGCAGGTCGTGGGGTCCGCCGTGGCCATTGGCGCCGGGAGTCCATTTGCGGATTCAAGTGTGGAAGAGGCTATGACCACCGGTGAAACGGTGACGACTGTTGAGGGTGGTGGCGTTTCGCCGTTCGGAAATGGTACACCGTCCGGGTTGGATGCGGATAGTTCCGGCAATGAGGGGTAAGCGGCCTGTGCTGGCCGAAGTCTACTGGTAACTGAGAATACGAATGCCTACGAACAACCAACTGGTACGGCGCGGACGCAAGTCCGTGGTAAAGAAATCGAAAGTGCGCGACCTGGATCAGTGCCCTCAGCGGCGCGCCGTCTGCCTGATCGTCAAGACACAGACGCCCAAGAAGCCGAATTCCGCCTTACGCAAGGTGGCGCGTGTGCGGCTGACGAACGGCAAGGAGGTCACCGCGTACATTCCCGGTATCGACCACAACCTGCAGGAGCACTCGATCGTGCTCGTCCGAGGGGGTCGCGTGCGAGACCTGCCCGGTGTGCGATACCACATCATTCGCGGTGCGCTGGACTCCTCCGGCGTAGAGGGTGACAAGGAAGGCAGGCCGAGAAACCGGAGCCGGAGCAAATACGGAGTCAAGCGCCGTAAGTAATTCCGGGCGCCTGGTTTGCAGGGTGGCTGATGGACGTCTTGGGAGAAACAATGCCGTCGGTGCATGGGCAGGGTGGCGTTTGGCAGGAGGGGATCCGCACGCATTCGTTGGCGGGATCCGCGCTCTTGAAGATCTTGGGCGCTGCAGCGCTGATCGCACTCGGTGCGCAGGTTCGTATACCCGTGCCCGGCACACCGGTGCCAATGACTTTGCAGTCGCTGGCCGTGCTCGTTGTGGGGCTGACCCTGGCGCGGCGGTATTCGGGTACGGCGACGGTGCTCTATCTATTGTGCGGTGCCGCCGGATTACCCGTGTTCGCGGCACATTCTGCCGGTCTTGTCGGCGTGACGGGCGGATACCTGCTCGGCTTCGTCCCAGCGGTACTGGTGGCCGGTTGGTGGAAAGACCGGGGCAGTACTAGTTTCGGGCGGCTGCTGGCAGCGGGCGCATTTGCGTATTTGGTGCTGTTTGCCTGTGGTGTGGCCTGGCAGGTGATGGTGTGGGGCGAAAGCCTGGAGGCGGGCTTTGTGATCGGTTTTCTCCCGTTTGCGGCGAAAGCCGCCGTGCAAGTCGCTCTGGTGGCGGTGCTCGTGGCGAGGTTGGATCGATCCTGCCGTAGCGACTGAAAAAGCCGGTCTTTTCGGCAGATCATTGTGTTGCTACAATGAAATCGTGTGGTTCACGGATAAGACGAGGTTCTGAATTTAGAAAGATCGCGTAAATGGGTTACAAGAAGTGGACACATTCCGCCGCGCAGCTAAAGCCAGATACGCGCTACAACAGCGTGCTGATTTCGAAGTTCATTAATTCCATTATGCTGGATGGAAAGAAGAGCGTGACCACGCGCATCGTCTACGATGCGATGGACATCATAAGCAAGCGCGTGAAGGATGAACCGCCGGACGCCGTGTTTGAAAAGGCATTGGGCAACTGCAAGCCGAACGTGGAGGTACGATCCAAACGTGTCGGTGGTAGCAACTATCAGGTGCCTATGCCGGTCAATCGCAAGCGGCAGCAGACGCTCGCTTTTCGATGGATTCGAGATGCCGTCCGGTCGCGTAAAGGTAAGCCGATGTGCGAGTTTCTTGCGCAGGAACTCCTCGACGCGTATAAGGGTGAGGGAACGGCCGTGACGCAAAAGACGAACGTGCACCGTATGGCCGAGGCGAACAAGGCCTTCGCGCACTTCGCCTGGTAAGCACAGGTTTCAAACCGTCCGAAACGAGCCCATCCGAATAGCGGTTGGGCTCGCTTACGTTCCGGGTACGACAACTGCCCGGTATGGGATCCAGGGTTGGCGAGCCGGCGGGCGCCGCGCCGACCGAAGACGACGAGACTCGATATGACGCTCGATTTGTCCATGGTGCGTAATATCGGGATCGCGGCGCACATCGACGCCGGCAAAACTACGACCACCGAGCGTATCCTGTTTTACACCGGGCGGACGCACCGCATGGGGGAGGTCGACGACGGCACGACCACGACCGACTTCGACGAGCAGGAGCAAACGCGGGGCATTACCATATATTCGGCCGCCGTAAGTTGTCCATGGCGAGGCTACACCATTAACCTGATCGACACGCCCGGTCACGTGGATTTCACGGCCGAGGTGGAAAGGTCGCTTCGCGTTCTGGACGGCATGATCGCCGTCTTTGATGCGAAGGAGGGGGTCGAAGCGCAGTCGGAAACCGTGTGGCGGCAAGCCGATCGGTACCACATTCCGCGCTTGTGCTTTATAAACAAGATGGACCGCATGGGAGCGGACTTTTTTCGTAGCGTGTCGACCATCCACGAACGCTTCAACGCCAACGCGGTACCGGTCCAGATCCCGATCGGCGAGGGAGACCGATTCGAGGCCGTGATCGATCTTGTGGAAATGAAGGCGTTGCGGTTCCTCGATGTCGCACAGGGCGCAACGGTGCAGGCGTTCGACATTCCCGACGATCGGAGGGATGAGGCGGAGTCCCATCGGCATCATCTCGTTGAGGCCGCCGCCGAGTGCTGCGAGTCGCTGATGGCCAAGTACCTCGATGACGCTCCCATTGAGGCCGACGACATTCGCCAAGCGGTACGAATCGGCACGATCGCGCGTAGGATATTCCCTGTCTATTGCGGCAGCGCTCTTCGGCACCGCGGGGTGCAGCCGGTTTTGGATGGAGCATGCGACTA
>Ga0055481_10000082_pt1 | contig 24266 bp, 17 predicted proteins | sample Muzzi_PWC_D2_FD_57936 | JGI IMG/M metagenome (GOLD analysis project Ga0055481, IMG submission 57936) | Wetland microbial communities from San Francisco Bay, California, USA, that impact long-term carbon sequestration - Muzzi_PWC_D2 | ecosystem: Environmental > Aquatic > Marine > Wetlands ... | reverse complement strand
GCTATGCTTCTTATTCTGAAGCCCGAGGCGAGCGCCGCCTGCGGACGTTGGACTGGGAGGGAAGAGAAATGACCGCAGCCGCCATCTGGTGGTTCTTCCGCCGGAAACTCCGAATCGTAGTCTTCGCAGCCATGACCTACGCCGCACTATGCTAGAAACGGTTCCGTCCCGGTGAGCGTCCGACTGCCTGCGTTCGGTCCAGAGTCTCGGCCCGCCATCGCGCCGCCGACGCGCCGCTGGCCATCGTCCCTTCCATAACAGCGTCCACTACGATCGTAAATGCCGCCGATGGACGCACCCGGCATCTGCGCGTACCTTTACCCGCGTGAGATCCAACCAGAACATTAGTCCGTGTCTTCTCGCACTCGAGGACGGCACCTATTTCGTCGGGCGATCGTTCGGCGCGACCGGCACCCACACCGGCGAGGTGGTCTTCAATACCTCGATGACGGGCTACCAGGAGGTCCTCACCGATCCGTCCTATTACGGGCAGATCGTCACGATGACCTACCCGTTAATCGGAAACTACGGGGTCAATCCGGAAGATGTCGAGTCGACCCGACCGCAGGTGCGCGGCTTCGTCGTCAAGGAGGTGGCCCGACGGCACAGCAATTTTCGGTCGGATCGCGATCTCGGTTCCTATCTCGCGGAACATGGAGTTGTGGGCATCGAGGGCATCGATACACGGGCGCTGACCAAGAAGCTTCGCGTCGACGGCGCGATGCGCGGCATCATCACAACGGAGATCGCGGACGCTGAGGAATGCGTACGCCGCGCCCTGGCGTCGCAATCGATGGTCGGTGCCGATCTTGTCCAACACGTGGCTCCCAAGGACGTGATCACGTGGACTGAAGGACTGGATTCCCGTTTCGCCAACGTTCGTCCCCGATCAGAAAAACCGCGTCACGTGATGGCCGTCGATTGCGGCATGAAGCGAAACCTCCTGCGGCACCTGGTGGATGTCGGATGCACGGTTCGTATCGTTCCACCGACGGTGTCGCCGGCGGAATTGCTCGAGGACGATCCGGACGGTATCTTCGTCAGCAACGGACCGGGCGATCCGGCCGCCGTTCACTATGCGGTTGATCTTCTCAAGAATACCATCGGGAAGAAACCGATCTTCGGCATCTGCCTCGGGCACCAGCTACTCGGTCTTGCCCTTGGCGCGGAGAGTTACAAGCTGAAGTTCGGGCACCGCGGTGGAAACCAACCGGTGAAGAACCTGCAAACCGATCGTGTCGAGATTACGTCACAGAACCACGGCTTCGCGATCGATCGCGCGTCTCTGGAGAGAGTTGGAGCCGTGGCCACGCATGTCAATCTGAATGATGGTTCGCTGGAGGGATTCTCCCACGGGGCTTTGCCCGTCTTTGCGGTCCAGTACCACCCCGAGGCAAGTCCCGGACCGCACGACGCTTCGTACCTGTTCGACTGTTTCGCCACGATGATGGGCACCGGGCGCGCCCCGACGGCCGAAGAAATGGTCGAGGCGCAGCAGAAGCACCAGCATGCGTTGCCAATCCAGTAACGGAGCGTAGAGGCTACCCCGCGACCGTAATTCCCGAGTGACATGGTCTGACCCGAAGGGGCAGGCCATGGCCATCACCGTCTCCACGACGTGGCTTCGCCAGACCGTGCCACCCCGGAATCAGGTGTTGGATTCACGTCTTGGCAACCACCGATCACGTTTTTCTCAAGAAGCAATGAACGGTTCTTTCTGACGTGCGACCGTATCGGCGTATACGGCGAGCTGAACGGGTGAAGGCATTCAGAATGATCTCATTCTGCTGCCATACCAGGGAGGCGCACCGACGATGGAATTCAATCTAGTGCTACTACTGCGCCGATTTTCTCATTGAAAGGAACCAAGGGATGAAGGCCAAGATCGATCACGCATACGTGTCTTTTACGGTAGTTGGAATCGGAGTTCTGTCGCTCGCCGCGATCATCGCGGCTCAGGCCGCAGCGGCGCCCAAGGGTGCGAACATGAAAGTCAGTGCCAGGGTGAAGGCTCCCGATATCATGGCGGTGAGGGTGCGCCATGACATGTGCCCTCTGTGCAAACAGCTTGATCCGAAATTTCCCGAGATGATTCGACGAACGAAGAGCGCATCCGTTCTTTTCGTGACGCTTGACCTGACCGATGAGACGACACAACAGCAGGCTGCACTCACGGTCGGCGCGTTGGGTATTGACTCCGTGTGGACCGGTGACTACACAAGACTTGGCAGCGTCACGTTCGTCGATGGACAGAGCAAGCAAATCATATCGTCCATCCAGACCGTGGACACAAAGAAAATCGAGGCGGCGTTGCGCGAGGTCGTGGCCTCAAAGCGGGGATAGTGGCAGGCCTGTCAGTCGGCGCGGCAGGGCAACGCAATACAACGTTCGCCGCCGCGCCTGAGACATGTCGAGGACAAGAGATTTGTCGAGTCCATCCACGAAATGGAACTGATGGGCAGGACGCCTCACGACAAACCGGGCCCTCGCTCGTCACACGTTCATGTCCTTCCACCGCTTTGCGAGGTTTCCGTATATGGCGAGTGCGATCGCGGCTATCACACCAATCGCGGCAAACGGAATCCAGACGCAGTAGTTTGGATGATAAGTGTCCCATAGCAATCGCGTACATTCGACACCGTCCTTGCCGAGCACCTCCTGGAGCTTTGCGAATGCCTCGGTCCGACTCACACCAAGCGCAGCTTCCAGCGTTCCCACGCTTCCATTCCAGGCCTTGTCGGCTCCGAATGCGGTGTTCTCGGCGAGGTATTTGAGCGCCAGGATGGCCTTCTCGCCGTAGTGACCGTACACGAATCCGGCGATGTACGAACCGATGCCGACGCCCACGCCGATCGGAATATTGACGTAACCGAGGTACAGGCCTTTCTTACCCGGTGGCGCAATCAGGCTGAGAAACTCGTTTTTCTTTGGGCCGGTCAGCATCTCTCCGAGCGAGAATCCTACGATGCCCAGCAGGAGAAACCACCCATTCCCGGTCATGCCGGCGATCAGCAGGCCCGCCGTCGCGAGTAGCATGCCAAAGAACATAGAAGAAAGGGTCCGCATGCGTCGGACAGCCCACGACACCGGAATCATCAAGAGTACAATCAGCACAGAATTCAACGATATGAGCACCTGCTGCGGCACGCGCACGAGCCCCCAGTCACCCATCTCGGTCCATCGCTCGAAGGGCACATGTGCCGCCACCATCGAGCTATCAACCCAGTCTTCGATAAAATTCGGCTGCAGATCCCAGAGCTGATACATCATCATCCAAAAACAGGACATGATCGCGAGCCACGCAAAAAGACGTGGCTCGAATACATGGATGATGGTACGGCCAAAGACGACAAATGGGTTTTCGGTCTTGGACGCACCGGAGGGCACGTCCTTGAAGGTGAACAGCATCAAGTAATTCAGCGCCGTGAACCCCGCACAGCCGTAAAACAGCATGCGCCATCCGTCGGCGCTGTGCGGGTCGCCGAGGAATAGCGGGGAAAGATAATGCCCCACCATGGAACCGACATTGACCACCCAATAGAACGCCCCCCATCCCACGGATGAGTTGGCCTTACCCAGTTGATGACCCAGGGTCGCCTGAAGACTCGGTTTGAAAAACGCCGTTCCGAACGCAATGAGGATGATTCCGAGAAAGAATCCGAAGTAACTGTGCGACGTGGCCATTGTCAGATAGCCGGCGATGTTCACGGTCACGGAGAACGCCAGCGTTCGCTTGTAGCCGTATCGATCGGCGTAACCGCCCGTCACCATCGGCAACAACGACTGGACAAGCGCCCATACAGAGTAGATCAGTCCTTTGTGCCCTGCCGTCAGGTGCAATCCGCCGGGCTCGGTCGCCTGCATGATGTAGATGGGGGCAACGGGTCGCAGCGTGTAGTACGCCAGCCGCTCCCACATCTCGATGATGTTGCACATCCAGTATGTTGCGTTGAAGCCCGCAAACGTACGGCGGGATGTCGGATCTTCCGGTGCTTGTACAACACCGGCGCCTGTGTCTTCGCTCATGCTGGAAGTCTCGAATTCCTTGTTATCGGTGATACGTGTGCCCGGCGCCGACCCTTGCCGACCAAGTGTGCGGCCGGCGCTCCCCTGTCGTACGCCCGGGCAAGACCGCGGTTGGTTGTTCCAGACTTCGATCGTAGGGGAAACCGGACATCTCGTCCAGTATGCCTACCCTCGCGCATGCCGCTGTGGGCAACGCGATTACCGGGCACGCTGCCCTTCCCGGTCACGCGCTTGCGATTACCGACCAATATTGAACAGACTGGAACGAATAAGGACCGTTTGCTAAGATGCGCGCCAGACGTGCTCGCCGGTTCGCGCGGCGGCGGTAGGCGCGCGGTTATTGCAGGGCTCTTTCGTGGCCGCTGCCAGGATGCCAAGGTGTCGATTCACCACAGCCTGAAGTTCATACGGGAGTATGTATCCCACCCCACGACGGTAGGGGCCGTCGCGCCGAGTTCGCCTGCGTTGGCGCGAGCCTTGTGCGAGCCGTTCCGCCGCTATCGCCGCCCCGCCCGCGTGTTGGAAGTCGGCGCGGGAACCGGTGCCGTGACGCGCTACCTTGGGAGGATTCTGGGGCCGGAAGACGAACTGGATATTTGCGAGGTGCAGCCACGCTTCGCCGATGTGCTGCGGCGTGAGGTGCTGGGCAAACCGGATTTTGAACGAGCCGTGGCGTCCGGTCGCGTCCGACTGTTGATCAAGCCGGTCCAGGATATCGGAGTCGAAAACCACTATGACTTCATCATCTCCGGGTTGCCGTTCACGGTCTTTGATCTGGAAGACGTGCGCGATGTGTTCGCGTCGTTTCGCAAGTATCTGAAACGGAATGGTGTGCTGAGCTACTTTGAATATGTGGCCATGCGGCGCACGTCGCGAACGTTAGCCTTGGGCAAGTCGCGGCGGCGCGTACGCTCCGTATCACGATTCTTGAGCGAACACATCAAGGACCACCAGTTCGCCAAGCACACCGTTCTGCGCAACTTCCCGCCCGCTCATGCGCGGCATATGCAATTCCGAGACATACCGGAACCGGCAACCACGCCGCATCGGTAAGGAAGCGGCCCGCTTCGGCGGCCTTGCCATCGTGCGCTGGCGGAATTGACCAAGTGCGAGGCAAGCTCCTCGGGGGCGATCCCCAAACTGCCAATCCCCGCGTGGCATGGTCTGACCCGAAGGGCCAAGTCATGGTTATAGAAAACTCCACGGCCTGGCTTCGCCAGACCGTGCCACCCCGAAATCTTTTCTTGCATAGCCTCTAGACGTCACGTTCCAGCGCCACGAGATCGTCGTAACATTCGCGCCGCCGTATCAGTCGTGTTTCGGCACCGTCAATCAGCACTTCGGCCACTCGTGGACGTGAGTTGTACTGACTGCTCATGGTGAATCCATACGCACCCGTCGAAAAAATGCACAGCAGATCGCCCCGCCCCACCGGCGGCAAACGCCTGTCTTTGGCGAGAAAATCTCCGCTCTCGCACACCGGACCGACGATGTCGACCAGCGAAGTGCCTTGCATCGCCAGATCGCGGCTGCGCGTCGGCGGCACCCATCCGCCGCCGGGTGCCACCGGCCAGACAAAATGAAAGGCCTCGTACAATGCCGGACGGAGCAGTTCGGTTATGGCCGCATCCACGATGAGAAATCGGCGATCACCCGATCGCTTCGTATAAAGGACTCGTGTCAGCAGGACCCCCGCGTTGGCGGCAATGCTTCGTCCCGGCTCGAGCAGAACTTGCAGCCGTTTCCCGCGCAGCAGCGGAATGATCTGCTCCGCGTACACGCCGGCCGGCGGCGCCTCGCTTCCGTTGTAGTGAGCGCCAAACCCCCCACCGATATTGATGGCTCGTATGCCGTGACCCGCATCACGAAGCCGATCGATCATCGCAAGCGTCTTGGTGATGGCATCGACGTAGGGCCGCACGGAGTTGACCGGTGATCCGATGTGAAGGTGAATCCCGGCCAGATCAATGCCCGATCGGCCGCCGAAATCGGCGAACACCTTGATTGCCCGTTCCAGATCGACGCCGAATTTGGTCTCGCGTTTCCCCGTCGTGGTGTAGCGATGCGTCTGCGGGTCCACATCCGGATTGACGCGTAACGCAATGGTCGCTGTCTTTTCCATCGACACCGCGATCCGCCCGATGTTGTCCAATTCCTCCTCCGACTCCACGTTAAACCAGCCGATGCCCACGTCCAAACCCGTTCGAATCTCGTCGTCGGTCTTGCCCACGCCGGCGTACACGATGGTCGAGGGATCGGCTCCGGCTTCCAGTGCGCGGGCAAGCTCTCCCCCGCTCACCACATCAAACGACGAGCCGGCCTCGCGAAGCAGGCGGACAATTGAGAGATTCTGGCAACTCTTGATGGAGAAACAGATCGTCGCATCGAGCAGCGCAAAGGCCTCTCGAGTACGCTGAAAGTGATCGAGCAGTGTTTCTTTCGAGTAGACGAACAACGGTGTGCCGAAGGATTCTGCGACCTCCACCGCAGATACTCCCTCACAGAAAAGCAATCCGTCGCGATATCGAAAATCGTCCATGGCGAAATCCTTCTGTCGGTGGCCCGGAACCGCAGCCTCCGTATACTACTCGAACGGCAACCCTATGCACGACGACACCGGATGCAAGGGAAGGAAAACAACGGAAAACGTGGCGTGGCACCGCCTGCGATGCACTGATATAAGGAACATTGAACGTGCACGACAAACCTGACGTCATTCTGTACACCGACGGCGCGTGCAGCGGAAACCCCGGGCCCGGCGGCTGGGCGGCCATCCTGAAACACCCCGCCACGGGTAAGGTCGAACATCTAACCGGCAACGATCCCACCACCACGAACAACCGCATGGAAATGCTGGCGGCTATTAATGGGCTCAGGTCTCTCAAGACAACAAGTCGCTGGCGCGTGCGTCTGGTGAGCGATAGTGAATACGTCATCAAGGGCCTCACCGTGTGGATCAAGGGCTGGCTCGCCAACAACTGGCGCCGCGGCAAGAAATCCAACGCCCCGCCGGTCAAGAACGTCGACCTTTGGCAGGAGTTGTATGAGTTGACGCAGAAGTTCGAGATGACCTACGAGCACGTCCGCGGGCACACGGGTCATCCGGAGAACGAAGAGTGCGATCGCCTCGCGGTTCAGGCGATACGAGAACTGTAGACTGGGAGCGCGGCTCACCAATAATGCGCCGGCGTTGGCGGGTGACTTGGGCGAGAGTCGGTGACGCGTTTCACCATTCAAGCGTGCATGAAGCCAGGCTGCGATCCGATTTGATACTTCTTATCCATGATCTCCAGCTTGAGTTTTTCGATGTTAGATTTGAGATTTGAAATGAGAAATCTGGCAGTTGTCATCACCGTTTTGTCCGTAGCCATTGTCGGCGCTCGCACGGCTGGCGCCGAGTCGCCGGCGCGGTGGTTTCGCGATGGCCGAGCAGCCGTCGAGGAGGCCAAGAAAACCGAGCCTATCCGCACGAAGGCCAGAAACGTGATCTTGTTCATCGGTGACGGCATGGGTGTCTCGACGATTACCGCCGCACGCATTTTCGACGGGCAGCGCCGCGGAATGACCGGCGAGGAAAACACGCTGGCGTTCGAGACGCTTCCGTACACGGCGCTGGTCAAAACGTACAACACCAATCAACAGACCGCGGACTCAGCGGGTACCATGTCGGCGATCGTCACCGGCGTCAAAACGAAGGCCGGGGTGTTGTCGGTTGACCAGAATGTGATCCGGGGTGATTACACGACGGCCCAAGGGAGTGCGCTCACGACGATTTTCGAGCTTGCCGAAGATGCGGGCCTTGCCACGGGAATCGTCTCGACGACCCGCGTCACGCATGCGACTCCGGCCGCCTGCTACGCGCACTCCGTCGAGCGGGACTGGGAGTCGGACATCAACATTCCCCTCGCCGCCCAGGACGGCGGTTTTCGTGACATCGCAAGGCAGCTCATCGAGTTCGGTCACGGTGACGGCATTGATCTCGTACTCGGCGGCGGACGGCAGGCCTTCCTGCCGAATTCGGTACCAGACCCTGAATACGCCGAACAAGCCGGACACAGGAAGGACGGACGGGATCTGACGAAAGAGTGGATGGATCGTCCCGGAAGCGTCTACGTCTGGAACACGGAGCAATTTGACCGCGTCGATTTCGCACAAACCAGACGCTTGCTGGGGCTCTTTGAATACAGCCATATGCAATACGAATACGAACGGCCTCAAGACGTGTCGGGTGAGCCGTCCCTTTCCCAAATGACGGGGAAGGCGATCGACTTTCTATCGCGAAACTCGAAGGGCTATGTCCTGGTTGTCGAAGGAGCCCGAATCGACCATGCGCACCACGACTGCAACGCCTATCGAGCGCTCACGGATACTGTTGAGTTTGCAAACGCCGTTCGCGTCGCACAAGAGAAGACGGACAAGAACAACACGCTTCTGGTCGTCACCGCCGACCACAGCCATGTATTTACCCTTGGCGGATACGCCACGCGAGGGAACCCCGTCCTCGCCACGGTTGTCCATAACAATCGTCGAGGTGAAAAGGTACCGGTAGCGGCTACGGATGATACCGGCAAGAGCTACACCGCGATCGGCTACAGGGACGGACCCGGCTATACCGGTCGATCATCTTCTCAGCCCGCCGGCATCAAGCACTATCCCCATCGGAGACCCGAAGGACAAGTTGTGTGGTATGAGGGCATCCGCGACGGTCGTCCCCAACTGACAAATGCCGATACGGAAGACCCGAACTACCTGCAGGAGTCGGCAATCCCACTGGAATGGGAATCGCACGGCGGCGAAGACGTCGCGTTGTTCGCCGGCGGGCCCAACGCCCATCTGTTCCATGGCGTCATCGAACAAAACGTCATCTTCCACGTGCTGGTGGACGCACTGGGGTTGAAGGCGAGGGCCCCCACCGAGTAGGGAATGCCGGCCTATCTTCGAGGAGTCATCTGATATGTTCTACCGGCGAACCTTTACCGACACGGTTTGGGAAAGACAGGTCGGCTACTGCCGTGCCGTTCGCGCGGGCGATCAGATTTTCGTCACGGGCTGCGCTCCCGTGGCGGAGGGCGGCGGCGTACACGCCCCGGGCGACGCCTACGAGCAGGCCAGGCGATGCTTCGAGATTATCCGTGACGCCCTGCGGTCGCTTGACGCCGACCTGTCACACGTCATCCGCACCCGTATGTTTGTCACCGACATTAGACGGTGGGCGGAATACGGGCGTGCCCATCGCGAATTCTTGGGCGAGCATCCGCCAGCCACCTCCATGGTCGAAGTCAAGGCGCTGATCGATCCGGAAATGCTCATCGAAATCGAAGCTGACGCGGTCTGTCCACCTGTTGCCTAGTACCGCGTCGCTGCAGTCGCTCGACTACGGCGGGTGCCCCATTCTTCGCGAAGCGAAGGGTGGGGGACGGGTCCGAACGTCGTGAAACACTTCAAACGAGGTACTCGTACGGCGGTTGCTATCAACGAGAAATGGCAAACGCGCGAGAAGGCGTTGGCACAACGAATCGTGGCCCCAATGGCCCGAATGTCGTGACGCGCGTGGCAAGCGACGAATCAGAAAAAACGCAACACTGGTACGCACGAAGCCGCAGAGCGGCGATCGGTTCGTAGCTTGCGTTGTCCACCGCGGGTACACAGATCCACGTCAACTGGAACCCGGGCGAGCGGTGACTCAAAAAGCGGCGGACCGTCGTAATAGGACCGGGTTCCACCCCGGGGTTCATTATCCTGAAGACGCCTTCGACCCAATGGCTGACGCCATGGTCTACGAACCGATCGCTACCCCGCAGCTCAGGCGCCTGACATATTCGTACAGGTATTGCCGTTCTTCCCGACTGCAGAACTTCGACCGCGTGGCGCGCTTTCCTTGGCATTGCGCACCGCACGCCGCTATGATGCCTAGATTGTCGCACGTTTGTACGTTCAATACCGAGGAGCCGCCATGCGCACGTTGAGCCTTGTTCTCGCTTTTGTCTTTACCATGCTGGTCTGCCTGAATTGCACCACTGCGGCGCCGAAGCAGGCGATCGCGCCCGCACCGACGCCGGTCATGGCCGCCGCGGCCGTCGGACCGACCGTGGTTTCACTGACCCTCGCAGATGACGAGGACACGCCGGCACCCACACCGTCATCGGCCGCCACGGCATCCACCACAGACAACAGGTCGGCAAAGCGGATGCTTCGACCCGACGACTTGAAGGGTCTGACATGGCGCAGCATCGGACCGGCCAACATGGGCGGACGCGTGGCTGACATCGCCGTCGCGCCGGGAAATCCCAAGACGTACTACATCGGCTACGCCACCGGCGGCATCTTCAAAACCACCAACGCGGGCACGACTTTCTCGCCCGTCTTCGACGAGGAAACAACATCCTCGATCGGCGCGCTGGGCGTGGCGGACGCACCGGCAAACTGGCCCGGCTGGAACGAGGAAGAGAACACCGGCGACGAGGAAACGGATCGCGAGAAGGCCGGCAAGGCCAAGATCGTCTGGGTGGGCACCGGTGAGGGCAACGGGCGCAACAGCTCCTCCTGGGGTGACGGTGTTTTTCTATCCACGGACGGCGGCTCGAAATTCAAGAATGTCGGCCTGCGTGAAACGCACGACATTCCGCAACTGGCGGTCGACCCGCGCGATCCGGATGTCTGCTACGTGGCGGCCATGGGACACCTATGGGGCGCGAACAAGGAACGCGGGCTCTATAAAACCACAGATCGCGGCAAGACCTGGAAAGCACTCCTGCAAGTCGATGACACAACCGGCTGCTGCGATGTTATTCTTGATCCGCAGAATCCAAACACCGTCTATGCGGCCATGTACACGCGCCTGCGCACGGCCTACAGCTTCAAGAGCGGCAGCGAACGAGGCGGCATCTTTCGCTCGGACGACGGCGGGCAGACCTGGAAGAAGCTGACCGGTGGACTGCCGGCGCACACCGGCCGGATCGGTCTCGACATCTGCCTGACCAAGCCGAACATCGTCTACGCATCGGTCGAGTCCGACCAAGGCGGCAAGAACATCAATGAGTGGAACAATTTCAGCAAAGCCGGTGGCGTATTTCGGTCCGAGGATCGCGGTGAAACGTGGACGCGGATGATCAATCTCACGCCGCGGTCGTTCTACTTTTCACGCATCAAGGTCGATCCGAAAGATGACCAACGTGTCTATCTCTGCGGCTGGAACGTCGGCGTGTCCGACGACGGTGGAAAGAGCTTTCGCGCCGGGCTGTCGCGCATCACCCACGTCGACCAGCACGCCATGTGGATCGACCCCGACGATTCGGATCACCTGATGATCGGCAACGACGGGGGCGTGTACGTTTCTTACGATCGGGGCAAGACGTGGGAGTTCCTGAACACCATGGCCGTTGGGCAGTTCTACAACGTGACCGTTGATGCGTCGGACCCCTACCGCGTGGGCGGCGGCTTGCAGGATAACGGTTCGTGGATTGGCCCGAGCGAGAATCTGACGCAAAGCGGCCGCGATTCCCTCGGCAAGGAGGGCTACGCGATCACCAACGCCGAATGGCGGTTCATCAACAATGGTGACGGTTTCGTCGTGGCCTTCGATCCAACCGACGCCAGTATCGTCTACGCCGAAATGCAGGGCGGCGACCTGGTGCGTATTCACCTCGACACCGGTCGACGGAAGCGTTTGAAGCCTGCGCCGAAGGAAGGCGAACCGCGCTTTCGTTTCAACTGGAATGCGCCGTTCTTCATCTCGCCTCATGACCCAACGGTCCTATACCACGCCGGCAACTACGCCTTCAAGATGACCGAGCGCGGCGACAACTGGGAACGCATCAGCGACGACCTGTCCACGGGTCAATTGGAGAAGATGGTGCAGGTGGGCTCGGAGGCCGAGACGCACGGCACGGTCGTCTCACTCGCCGAATCGCCGCTGGCGCAAGGTATGATCTGGGCAGGTACGGATGACGGCCTGATCCATGTCACCAAGGACGACGGCAAGACGTGGACGAACGTGACGCCCAATGCCGTGGGCGGGCTGTATGTCTCCAAAATCGAGCCTTCTCATCACCAGCGCGACACCGCGTACGTCACCGTCGATGGTCACCGTAGCGACGACTTCAAGCCCCGCGTGCTTCTGACCACCGACGTCGGGCGGTCCTGGAGCAGCATCTCCGGCGACCTGCTGGATGATGCGCCGGTGAAGGTCATTCGCGAAGATGTGAAGAATCCCGACGTGCTCTATGCGGGTACCGAGCGGGCGGCCTACGTGACGATCGATCACGGGTCTCACTGGGTCAAGCTGAACGGCAAATCGCTGCCGACGGTGGCCATCGACGATCTAGTGCAACATCCGCGCGAGCTCGACCTGGTGGCCGGCACACACGGTCGATCTATCTACATCCTCGACGACGCCTCGCCCCTGTCACAGTTGACGGAGGAGGTGCTCGAGACCTACCTCCACCTGTTCGACATTCCGGACGCCAAACCGCGGATCTATATGCCGTACGGAGGCCTGTGGAGCGACCGCATGTTCAAGGCCAAGAACCCGCCGATGGGCGCGTATATCTCGTACTGGCTTCGCGATTATCCCGGCGAGGAGGTCAAGATCACCGTCACCGATACCCATGACAACACCATGCGGGAGCTGACCGGCTCGAACCGGCCTGGCATTAACAGGGTGATCTGGGACCTGCAATACGAAAAGCACGATCGCTACGAGAATCCGGAGGCGTGGATGGGCCAGACCAAGTTCGTCCCACCCGGCGAGTACACGGCCACCGTCAAGGTCGGTGAACACAAGGCCAAGAAGAAGTTTACGGTATTGCCCAGTCCGATTACCTATGATTGAGACTTAATGGTAGTGTACCTATTCGCCTGAAATTGCGAATACCACTTGTTTTGCAGCCGGTGTACCCGAATCAGAGCACCGGGCGCAAGCCCGGTGACACTTTTTGGCCGCCGTGCGGTCCGTGGGATCGCGCCCGCGGCTCTGACACGAGGAGGCTCGTAGGGTGGGCACCGCCCACCGATTGATTCTCGCGGCCGAGTACAGGGCGTGGCGGCATCAGTACCGCGACTGATAAGGAGCGGCTCCTCGTTACTCCGTGATATAGGCAGAATGAAATGAACGTCCACCCGGTCACATCCACCGACCTTGCGGCTATGGCCTACATCGTCAATTGGGCGATCGAACATACGCCTGCACATTTTGGCGTGGTGCCGATCACAGAGAACGAGCTGCGCAGGAAGTGGGAACACAACCGAGACACGTATCCCTGGTTCGCGGCCGAGGTCGATGACGGAGTCGTCGGCTTCGCCTACGGATCACCATACAAGCCCCGCGAAGCCTATCGATGGACGGTCGATGTCTCTGTGTATGTTCATCCCGATCATCATGGTTGCGGGCTTGGCAGAGCGTTGTACGCGGCGCTCATCGACGAACTCCGCAAACGCGGCCTCCGATCGGCGTTCGCCGCCATCGCCCTGCCCAACCCGGCCAGCGTGCGGCTGCACGAGTCATTCGGATTTACGCACATCGGCACGCTCAGACGCGCCGGCTGGAAGCTCGGCAAGTGGCACGACGTCGGCCATTGGCAGCTCATGTTCAGTGAGTCGAATGATGCGCCGGATCCGATCGGGGACGGTAGCCGAACATAGCATGGGCACCGCCCGCCGATGGGGCCTCGCCGCCGCGCCACGTGTCCCTGACCGGATTCGTTTCCGCGATCGAACCAAGGTCCGAAAACTCGCCAAGCATGCTTCGCGATCTCCGCACCTGCACCGGGAAAGCCCTTCCCGTCGTTTGTTCTCTTCACGATGGGCATCGCCTGTTCCGCGATGCAGGACAACTCGCGACGATCAGGCATTGCGCCTATTCTGCACACTTAAATATTCCACTCACACTTGGTTTAGATAGTGATTTAGTTTTGTTATAATCCCGGGGGCCGTTTGCGTCGCTGGTGCCCGCTCGGGCGTTGTCAGTTGTCAGAGCAGGGCTCTCCCGGCAGGAGAAGCACCATGCTACAGGCTGCGATGCGCGGCACGGCTGTAAGCGTTGTACGATTTGGTAAACAATACGTAGCCTCGGGGTATTCAAGTGCTAGGGAGAGAGTGCATCCAACGACCAACGTGCGGGGCGATTTTGCGCACGGGGGTGGTCGCCGTCCTCGTCATAGCGGTACTCGGCCCATCCGACGCCTCGAGTGTCGAAAAGCCCTCACTCGACAATAAAGACGCACGGACGGCCGGCGAATCGAAAGAAGAGTCCCGCCCGGTACAGGCGCGCGTGGCATCCGGCAACAAGACCGCAAAGCTGAGCTGCGCCAATGACATGGCGGTTGGCCGTGGAGAAGCGCAGTTGCGCTTCGATGCCCATGTGCTCGAGCAGATCGAGCTGTCACTGGTTGCCCTCGGAACCACCGACGGCTCGACCGACGGTAGACGTGCGTCCTTCGGTATTTGCGAACCCTCGTCTCTTCGCATTTCCAAGCGGGACGCACTCTCGCCCCCATCGTTCTCCGGCATGATTCACACGCGCGGCGCGCTCTTGCTCGACAAACCAGGCGATCGCCTCGTACTTGGCAATTTGGTTGTCGTACTGAATGGTCGCGACCGCGGCGGGGTGTACACGACACTACACGATGGGATGAATCTGCATCCCGCCTTCGACCTTGAGCTCGTCAGCGTATCCGTGGCCGACGACGTAAGCGCAGTACACATGGCCGGAGAACTGAAGGTCGCCCCTCTTTGGGCTGACGAGTCGGGGTTGTCGGCGGCCGCCAACCGCACAATCGGAACGATGACCGTGGACGCAAAGCTCGTTGCCACCGAGGTGAGCACAGTCGCCGACACAAACGACACCACGTCGGGGCAAGACCGTTTGTCGGACGAAGTCATCGGACCGGACATCATTGTCGCGGATCTGATCGTCGTAAAATACTACGGCAGCGTCGGCACCATCCACGCCTACGCTGTGGGCACGCACGCCTGCAACATTGGAGATCAGCGGGCGCGCTGGCAGGCGACCACGAATCGCCACCCAGTCATCTTCCAGAACATGTACCGACTCAACGAGGATGGATTCGAGCAAATCGGCATGAGCTGGCTCAAACACGGTTTCTACGCGGTGTCGGGCAGCCTTTGCAGTCCCTGCAACGACCCGACAGACGGGAGGTCGTTGGGGGTAGGCTGTTCCGACCCCTACTCCGCCACACTCAACGGCGTGCAGAACAACATGAGCCGGCGATCGGACCTTAACCCACACACCGGGTATTTCCCCTATCCCTGGACCGCGCCGGACCCCGACCCCGTCATCGGCAAGAGGCTTCAGGTACACGCCGAGGACCTCGACCCGGACCTCAACACAGGGGCACAATACTACATACAGGCACACTACATTGCCGAAGACGATGCGCTGGCCGGCAACAATGACAACAATGCGTCATATCGGCCGCTTCAGATGACGATCGAGGCTCCGGGCAGTTACGGATTCTACCCGACCGGTCAGGCACAGCGGGGACAGCCGGCCATATGCGCCTGGCAGGACACCGACCCGACGGTCGTCGAGACGAACATCCGGGTCCCCAACGAAGGTCTGTTCATATTGGCCGGCAAAGCCACCCAAATTGACCCCTTCACGTGGCGGTATGCCTACGCCCTGCAGAATCTCAATTCCGATCGCAGTGGACGGTCCTTCAGCGTTCCGCTTCCGGAGGGCGCAGTGGTTACCAATATCGGTTTTCATGACGTCGATTACCACAGCGGAGAGATCTATGACCTCACAGATTGGCCGGCGACCGTTTCGGATTCGGCCATCACCTGGTCCACCGACTCTTTCGACGCCAATCCGAACGCCAACGCCTTGCGGTTCGACACGCTGTACAATTTCTACTTTGACGTCAATCTCGAGCCCGCCACGACGGCCGCTACCGTGGGTCTCTTCAAACCCGGCGACCCGATGGAAGTGATGGCCGCCACTGTGGGCCCGGTCACGGATGCGCTTGACTGCAACCTGAATGGTGTCGTGGACTCGTGCGATGTAGACTGTGCCATCGAGGGCTGCGCCTCGCCCTGTGGTGGAAGCGAGGACTGCAACGGCAACTTCACGCCTGACGAATGCGAGCCCGACTGCAACGACAACGGGGCTGTCGACTCGTGCGAGATCTTCGACGGCACATCACCAGACTGCAACGGCAATCTCATCCCGGATGGGTGCGAGACGGACTGCGACGGCGACGGTTCTCCGGACGACTGTGTGTCACCGCCTGACACAGACGATGACGGCGTCAACGACTGCTACGATTTGTGTATGACGACCACGCTTGGCAGCAAATGTGCGTGTCCCCCAATCGGGGATTGCTGCTGGCAGAATGGCGGGTGGTGCCTGCCGAACTACACAACACAGCATTGTCTCGATCTGGGCGGCGTGCCGGGTTGTACGCCGGCACCTTGTCGGCAAGGCTGTCTACTCGGTGATTCCGACAGAGACGGCGATATCGATCTTGCCGATTTCGCCGGGCTACAATGCGGCTTCAGCGGAAAAGACAACGAGTCATCGCAAGAACACTGCCTTGCTTTCGACTACGATGACGATCAGGACGTCGACCTCGTAGATTTCATGGCATTTCATCACGATTGTCTTGCCGAGTAGTCTCCTACGCGCCGGACGTAGGGCTGAGTCTGTTGTGATCCCGTTCCAGCTCGCGCAGCGGACCGTTCGAATTGGTACCGGACCATGACGGACCCGGCACTGCCGATGGACAGCGGCTGTGAAGGAAGAGCCCCACGCGTCCTACCGGCAGCCGCGGAGGGTACGGTCAACATCAATGTCAATAGCTTGCCGTCGTGCGCACAGCCGGTTGGCACATGTATAGGTCGTACGATAGACACCGCCGCAGTTGGGGACAACACATGCCCATGGCTACCCGTCCAGGATTGCCTGCCATTTCGCCGCTTCTTCCGGCCTACCCCATGCTTCGTATAGCTGGATAATCCGCTTCAAGGAGGATCTGGCGCGGGCGTGCTCTGGGCCCAGCGTACGCTCGATTCCGTGGTAGGCATCGAGCAGATGCTGTTCTGCTTCTTCAAATCTACTCATGAGGGCAAGGCATCTACCGTAGTTGGCCTCAAAAAACAATGTCACCATGTGTTCTCCTGACAGTGTTTCTAAAGCGCCATCGTACGCTTGCTTGAACCATGCAGCGGCCTCATCAAGTTGCCCTTGCCCCTGATAGACGAGACCCAAGTTGTTCGTGGCAATCAGCGTGTTCATGTGCTTTTCGCCGAACACCTCGTGGCTGAGTTCGATGGTCTCGAGCAACAGCGTCCCGGCCTCCGCCAGCTTATCTCGCGCACGCAGCAGGTTGGCCAGATTGTTCATGGAACCCAACAGATCCGGGTGATGCCCGTCGAGGGTGCGGCGCCTGAATTCGAGAACCTGGCGGAATAGAGACTCGGCTTCCTCCAACTTGCCTTGCTCCTGTAGCAACGTGGCGATTGTGTTGGCCGTCGTCATGGTGCAATCGTTGTCTTCGCCGAGGTCTTGGCGCCGGGCCTCCAACGCGCGGCGGGCCAACGGCTCCGCCTCCTCCAGCCGTCCCTGGGTGCGGAGCACAATCGCCAGGTCGTTGATGGACGTCGCCGTGTCACAGTGATCCTCGCCGAGAACACGGCGGCGGCCGTCCAGCCCCCTCCGTAGCCAGGTCTCTGCCTCGGCGAGATGCGCCAACTGGTAGAGCAGATTTCCGTACCTGTTCATGGAGGTCAGCGCACGCGGGTCATCTTCACCGAATTCTCGAATATAGATGTCCAAGGCCCTTCGCGCCTGCGGCTCGGCGACTTCGAACTCGCCCAACCGCTCGTACGTCAATGCAAGTGTGCTTCGCAATGACGCTTCGACTTCGGGTTCCGTGATGGACTCCTCCTCGATCTGTTCGACCGCGGCGTCCAGCACCTCACGCACGGTCACCTCCTTGCCCTTGGCCTCGTACGGGTCGGCCGCAGCGAGCATGTCCCGCAGAAACGCCTGGATTTCTTTTGCCTTTTGCGCCTCCAACTCGGCCTGCACGCGTGCGGTGCTCTCGGCTTCTCTGGCCGCCACGGCATCGGTTCGCTCGCGCATGGCCAGCGCCGCACTCGCCTCTGACTTCAGATACATGGCCCACAAAGCGACCGCGCTCACGGTGATCAACACCGTGAAGGAAGAGGCCACGGCGACGGGTACTCGATATCGCAGGATTGTCTTCTTGAGCATGTACCAATGACTGTCGCGCTTGGCTTCGATGGGCTCGCCTGCAAGAAGCAGCTCGAGATCATGTGCCAGAGCACCTGCGGTCATGTAGCGGCGCCCGCGCTCCTTACGCAGGCACATGAGCACGATCGTGTCGATCTCATCGTTAAGGTGCGGACGCTTGGCACTCGGGCGCTGTGGTTGTGTCTGGACGATATGATCAACGACTTCGCGCGCGTTGCCCAGCACAGGGTACGGAAACTCCTCTGTCAGCAACTGGTAAAGAATCACGCCAAGGGCGTACACATCCGTCCGTGTATCCAATTCACCCAGTCTGCCCTCGGCCTGCTCAGGGCTCGCCCAGGGCAAGGATCCGACAAACTGACCGGTCACGGTCATGACTGACGGTTCGGTTTCGTCGCTCGCGGAGTCGGACGCCATCTTTGCTAGCCCGAAATCTAGAATCCGCGGATCTCCCGATTGATCGATGAGGATGTTTCGCGGTTTCAAATCGCGATGGACGATGCCCAAGACGTGAGCCGCATGGAGCGCCTTACAGATTCGCACGAACAAGCGCAGTATGGCGCGAACGGACTCTGCTTCCGTCGACCTGGCACGAATTCCTGCGAGATACGCATCCAGGGGCTGCCCATCGATAAAGTCCATCACGTAATAGAAAAAGCCACCCGCTGAACCGATGTCGTGGATGGTGACAATGTTGGGATGGTCGAGAACCTCGAGGATTCTCACCTCCCGCTCGAATCGGGCTCGCTCCTTTGGTCCACCGAATGGCCCCACGCGCATGACCTTGATGGCCACCTTACGACCCGTTTCACCATGCGTGGCCTGGTACACCACGCCCTGACCGCCCCGGTGTATCTCCCCCTCGATTTCGTAACCGGCGATCGCCTCGCTGGGAATTCGTGCGTCTCCCATTCGATCTTGCAGGTATCGCGCGATCGGCGGGTCCAGCGCCGCTTCGGACGAACGCACTCTGGCGGTTTGCCTGCGCGCGGCGTCGATCAGCTCAAACTGGCGTTGGTCGGACGAATTGCTTGAACCTGGGCGATCAGAAGACATATTGGCGACGTGCTCCTGTCATCCTGCACTTCTCCAAGCGACAGTACTCCCTCGAACTCACGGTGATTTGCTGAAAAACTGAGACTCGGACCCCATGAGGCGCTTAAGCTGGTCATGGGCACGAGCCCTCAACATGTAGACGGCGCCCTCGGATCGCCCCATCGACGCTGCCACGCGAGCGGCGGACTGACCCTCGAGGTCATACAGGCGGACCACTGCGGCGTAATCCTCCGGCAACCGCGCCAGCACGTCGGTCAGGGTCTCCTGCACCTCACGGTGCATAGCATCCTGACTTGGCGTCGTACTGGTGTATCCGAGCATGTCGATCAGGGCGACTGCCGAGTTTTGGCCCAACGGTGCCTCAACCCGTTTTTCCGGTTGGGGTCGTTTGGCGCGTCCCAGTTCCTTGATCGCATCAAGCAGATTGTGCTTCGCGAGTTGCGCCAGCCATGCCGCAAATCCGTCGGTGCCGGTCGGCTCGAAGTGCCTGATATGCAGAAAGGCTTCCAGATACGTCACCTGCATCACGTCGTCTGCATCCAGGACACTGGACCAGCGCTTCCCGATTTGTGCGGAGATTCTGGCTCGCAACGGCGGTCCATGTTGCCGCAAGAGTGCCGTTAGCGCGTCTTCGTCCCCGGCAATGGCCCTGGATAGCAAATTGGAGTCAGAATAGCCCATTCCGCGCGTTCAACTCGGCGGATCAGTTTCGCCTGCTGCCGCCCTTATTCTAGATGGAAAAAAATGTGAAACAAGCGCGTGAGCAAATCGCAGGACGTGTCGCTTCGTATTCGGCGGGTCGGACCTCGCCGAGAAAACCCGAGCACAGCGAGCGAAAACGCGCGCGGCTCCCAGGCCCGTTCGAAGGGCAAGTTGCTTGGAAGGAGAGGATTCCATGGCTCACCATCGGTCCAAAACTATTCCGTCAGTATTGGCAGGCGTTGTGCTACTCGTCGTGTGTTTCGGTTTGGCTGCCGCGATGGGAGCGGCCGGGGCGCTACCTGATCACGCATCTTCGCCGGTCGCCTCGAGCGCGCCGCCGGGCGATGCCGACTCCGTAACGCGGGCACCCATTCTGGACTCCGACTCGAGCCGACTCAGCATCCAGGGACGTCTTACCGATGGGTTCGGCATACCCGTATCCGACGGGATGCATACGTTGGACGTCCATTTCTACGATTCCGAAGTCGGTGGCTTACTGATTGACTCTGTCGTCGGCACTTCCGTCGCAACCGTGAACGGTATCTTCAGCGCCCGAATCGGCCCCGTCGATCCGGCGATCTTCGATGGTACCGCGCGCTGGATGGCCTTTGCCGTGGATGGTGATGACGTGCTCCCGACACGAGTTCCCTTAACGGCTGTGCCATATGCCTTTCGCGTCAATCGCGTCGCCAGTGAGGAACTCGACGATGCCATCGCCCTCGGATCACCCGTTGAGAGCGGTCATCTGGCGATATTCGGCGGCCAGGCCACGCCAACGTTCACGGTCGATGCCGATCTCAACACGGCATCCATCCGAAGTGATGATGACACCGGCTCCGCTGGCATGATCGCAGAAAACGGCGCCGGTTATGTCGCGGCCATGAGCAACAACCGACCCGGCGCCTTCCTCGACGGTCACGGAGCCGTGTGGGCGGAAACCAACGTTAGCGTCGGCGACCTCAGTCCCGACTTTTCCAACAACGTGCAGCATGCGGCCCTGCAGTCGGGCCTCCAATTTGGCGGGCGCTTACTGACTTGGGATACCGGTGAGGATCTGACCGCCATGATCGGCAGCAGCGCGGGTCGCGGGGCGGGCGGCGTCCTACAGCTTTATAGAGGCGCGGGAGGCGTCTCCGTTGAAATCGACGGAGAGGACGGCAACGGTAACGGCCACGCCATTTGGCGTAACGCCGATTCGGACACGACAGTGGAAATCAGTGCAGTAGATCATCGCATCTACACTTATGGGGCAGACAATGCGGAGCATGCCAGACTCGGAGGGTCCGCGTCGGGCAACCTTCAGCTTCGTGGCGGGGGCCCCTCCAACCCGCTCACGGTCAATCTCAATGCAGGCATCGGCGGCCAGCTCGATCTGTACGACACCGGCGGCGCCGACCTGGGTGTTCGACTCGAAGGCGGCACCAGCGCGGGCGGTGGGCACGTGCGTGTCTACAACGCCGGCACGACAAACACGATTGATCTTAACGGAAACCTGGGAGGCAGCGGCGCCGGCGCCGTCACTGTTCGCGAGGGCTCACAGGATGCAATTGTCCTCGACGGTGACAACCATCGCATCCAAGTCTTCGATCCCGCAGACACGGAGACCATCCGGCTGTTCGGTAACGGCGGCGGCGGTGGCGGCGGCGCCAGTTTTCGTAACAGCAACGGAGACGTTACCGTCGAGATCGACGGTGACGATAATAACGATAGTCCCGCCCTTCGCGTAATCCACGCCGACGGCACCAATGTATTCTACGTCAACGCAAACGGCCGGGAGGCCATTCTCCGCGGCGGCAGGGTGGTCGCCAGGAACATGTCTGCGCAAGATACCGCCGAACTCGATGGAGACGCCAATGGTAGCGGAGGCGCCCTTCGCCTGCGCCGCCCGGACGGCACCTTGGGCGTCCGCGCCAGAGCGGTGGAGGGGACAGGTGCGGAACTCAACATCTACAATGACTTGGGCCAGGCGAGCATTCAGCTGGACACCGACTGGAACGGCAACGGTCAAAGCCGCATCGTTGCCAACGAGTTTCAGATCACCGGTGGCAGCGACCTGGCCGAGCAATTCGACGTCTCCGCTACCAAAGGACACGTAGAGCCCGGCATGGTTGTCTGTATTGATCCTACGCACCCGGGCAAGCTCGCCGTTTGTGATTCCGCATATGACAGCAAGGTCGCAGGCATTGTCAGTGGAGCGAACGGAGTCAAGACCGGTATGTACATGGGGCAACACGGCAGTGAGGCCGACGGCCAGTTTCCTGTTGCGCTGACGGGCCGCGTCTACTGTCAAGTGGATGCCGCCAGCGGCGCCGTTCGAGCGGGTGACCTGCTTACCACATCGGACAGGCCCGGGTACGCCATGCGTGTCAGCGACCCCCAGCGAGCCCACGGTGCCATCATAGGAAAGGCCATGACGGAACTCGACGGTGGATCGGGTGTCGTATTGGTGCTGGTCACCCTTCACTAGCGTGCAGGACCTGAAGCCTTCGGGCGACTGTATTGGACTAAAGAGGGTTCTTCAACACCACCGAGCTGCGGGCTTCAGCCCGCGCGAACGCACGGCTCAATGGGTCGCGCCAGACTGTATGCCGGCGCCTCATTAGGAGAATGTCATGCTGAGTCGACATCGACTGCGATTCATCTTGCTTCTGGTAGTCTCTGCGGGGGCAACGCCCCTACGAGCCGCCGTTTACGTACCCGCGGACCGCCTTTGGACCAACAATGTGGTGCCATTCGTCTGGGATCCCGCCGTACCGTTCCCCAACCGTCTCCGCGTCGTCGCAGCGATGAATGTCATTGAAGAGGTCGCGAACATAACCTTCGAATTACAGACAAACGAAACCGACTACGTGTACATTCAGAACGCCCCCGGCGACACGGGAAGCCGTTCGCCGACGATTGGCCGCGGCGGTAACGAGCAGGATCTATTCATTCGACAGGATCTATCTGATATCACGACTTTCGGTCTGGCCCACGAACTGGGCCACGTACTGGGCCTCTACCATACGCATCAGCGCCCCGATCGAAACGCGTACGTGACCTACTACAGTGGACGTGTCAACGACTGTCGTGCCGGCAACTTCACGGTGGCGTCGGACTCATTGGGCTATCCACGCAACGCGATGGACTACGATTCGGTCATGTCGTACGGCGAGTGTATCTTCTCGAATTGCGGTCTGACCTTTGATTCCACGTGCTCGTGCGACGATCAGAGCTGCAACCGCTGGACCTCGAATGACTGCGACCTGCTGAGCGTGACGTGCTGTTCGGAGAATCCTAGTGCGTGTCGGGTGATCGAGATTGACGATCCCATCGAGCGTGCGCAATGGCAGGCTTTGCTCGGGCAGCGCGACCATTTCAGCTATATCGACGCGATTACCCTGTCGTTCATGTATCCGCAGGGTCATTGGCGCTTTCTCGAGCGCAATTATGCCGGCACCTCGAACACGGGCACGTTTCACGACCCGTATGAAGATTTGACCACCGCCCTGGATGAGGCCCCCACCGGCGCCGTCTTATGGATTCAACCGGCCGGCTACAACGCACCGGGCCCGGCGGGCGTTATGAACAAGGCTATGCTGCTTCGGGCGCCCCTGGGCGGCGTGGTGATTAGGTAACGGCGAGTACCCGACCCATGGCCGCGATCATATTGGCGCATGAATGGCAAGACGGACAAAGCGAGGAGACCCACACGTGATGAAAAGGGAAACAACACGATCGCTCTTTGTCGGCGGCTGCATGGCTTTGGTGGGATGCACCCTTCTGTCGATTGTCGGCGTGCGCGCCTATGCGCAGCGGGGCGGCGGCAACGCGACAGTTCGATGCGTGTCGGTGGCCGCCGGCGCTGCCACCATGCAAAGCGGGATGGTGATCAATGTCGGCCAGTCGGTCGTGGGACGAATTGCTAACGACGACACCATCCTCACGCTCGGGGGGCTTTCTTGCTTATTTGAAACGGGATCCCTCTGCTCTCGTGCCGGCGACCAAAACGGTGATGCCCATGTAAACCTGTACGACTTCGCGCGGTTCACCCTTTGCTTCTCACCACAGCTCAGCCCAAGTAGTTGTCTCTGTGCCGACTTGAACGGCGACGAAGTCGTAGACCTTCTTGATCTTGCCTTGTTGATCGAGGCCCTCGGTGCGAGATAGACTATGGCGGTTTCAGGCAAAACATAACGTTCTGGATCGCCTTACCAGTTTGCGAAACATCCTGAGCCGCGGGCTTGAGCCCGCGCGGTCCCTCGGATTC